>UMIB01029052.1_pt1 | contig 79429 bp, 64 predicted proteins | sample 1965641 | NCBI WGS metagenome assembly UMIB01 (sample SAMEA4836110, study PRJEB28245) | human gut metagenome | biome: gut microbiome; material: fecal sample | place: Denmark | collected 2008
CGCGAGTTCGAATCGTCAAGAGTGGATATCTTTAACGCTTACGTTAGTTTTATATCTTATAAATAATAAGACTTAATTAAGAAATGCTAAGGAGTGATTGGTAATGGGATATTCAAATAACTATAGTGGAAATCATGTCGATGTCAGCAAGATGACTACAGAAGAGAAGAAAGCGTATTATGAAGAATTAAGAGAAAGATAAGAAGAATTGGTGTATCATAGCTATTGCTATAGTTTTGTATGTTGCTTAAAATTCATAGAAGCAATAATAAAGATAAATAGTTTATAAACTTAAATACATAGGATTGATAGTAATTATGATCAGATTGTTTTTATTAAGCCAAGTATTATTGATTTCTTTGAGTTCAATCAATATTAATGTCTATTCATTTGATTTAAATAAAGATATAAATATAAATTCAAATACTAATATCCCTATCTTTTATGGTGCGACTGAAATAACTATAGATAAAGATTCAGTCGAATCTTTTTCTATCAAAGATTCTAGGTTTAGAGTCTTTGCTAAAGACTATGAGGATGGTGACTTAACTCCTTATATACAATGCACTTATAACGATGTGAATCCTACAATTCCGGGTGATTATAAACTCATTTATGAAGTTAGCGATAAAGACGGCAATAAAGTTGAATTGAATGTTCCGGTTCATGTGAAAGATGAAATTGGTAGAAAATTTGATATTGTCAGGACTATATATTCAATTCCGAAGATGAATAACATGTCTATGACTGGAATGGAGAGGTGCAATAAAGGTGATAGACAAATGTTGGGTGTCTATCTACCAGCTAATTCATCTCTTTCAATCAAAAACATAGATACTGGTTTTGATTCTAATATGACCGTTACTTGTTTTACTAATACTAGAGCTCAAAATAGCATATTGAATATTAAATCAAATAACGAATATCAAAATATAACCAATATCAGAAACTCAATATCTTATGATTGTGTTCCTTTATTAACTTCACCGAGATTATTGACGGAAGACATCGACAAGACTTTTAAAATTGAAATCAAATATGACAATTCTGTAAAACCTCTGGATTACTATCATTACAAGGATGATGAAGGTCAGTTCAAGTCTGGATGGAATGACAGCAAAAATAGTTTTGCTGTCATCGATAGCGAAGCTATCATGTTTGTAGCTCCTTTTGAAGACATAGATAAACTGACTAACTATGGAATGACAGAGAAGAAAAAAGCATTTGATACATTGGATGATGCTTTGGATTACTATTTGAATGTTATAAATAGAATGGATCAAATGGCTGGGCTTGTATTTGATTGGTCAGATGAAACTAACAGAAATTATAGAACTAAATATGTGGCGGTAGCAGATAAAGGATATGCCGGGGCTGGTGCATATTACAACGGGGATTTTATTGCTGTTGCTAACCAGACATCTATATCGGCTTTCTTTTCATATGGATGGGGGACATTGCATGAATTAGCCCATGGATATCAAGGCTATTTTGGAAGAGGAGTAGGTGGTGGAGTAAATCTTTGTTTCAATGAAACAGGCAATAATGTTTTGGCATATTATATTCAAAATGATAAGTCATTATATAAAGACTCAGCCAATTGGTTGGGTGACTTATCTATTAAGGAAGATGACTTCAATAAGAAAAGATTGAATGGTCAGTATATATTCCAAAACGATGAAGGAACATATACAAATGTAAATGAGAAATTGTATTTCTTGGTTAATTTCTTCAATTCTTTTGAAGGCGAAAAGACTTATGGAAAACTATTTTCTTTCTATAGATCATTAGCTTTTAAATACGGCCCTACTTATTTCAAGGTAACGGATGTATATGCTTTGTTCTTTTTGAAGGAATACAAGGCTGATATACTTCCGTATTTAGATGCATGGAAGTTGGATGTAACACCTAATGTGAGACGTTATGTATTATCTCAAGATTCAAATTCCTATGTCATACTAGGTGATGTTTTAGACACTGATGAATTAAACTCTTATAAAGTAATTAATTCTACTTCTTTAAAATATAGCTTAGTAGATGAAGATGAACTGAATTCATTTATGAATTCAGATTCATCATTGTCTTTGAAAATAGAAATAGATGATGACTTCTTGATAATAGGTAAAAAGATAGGAATAAAAAAGAATGGTCGATTGATAGAAACTAAGGTTATTGAATCTAATTTCATTTTGTTTAAAGGATTAAAACATGGTGATTATGAGATAGAGTTTCCTGCTGTCATCGGATATGATAGTAAGGAAGTAGAATCTCTTTATTTGAAGGAAGGCGAGAATACACTTTTCCATTCATATACGAAAATTGAAAGTTTGTTTTATCACCAAACAAAGCTTGGAATTACAGGTGTTTATAATACTTTTGGATTCACATTAACATTGAGTGAAAACAACAAGAAAGGCACAGTTTCGTTAGGTGGGGCTAATTTAGGAAATCAGACTGATGAATGGAAGAATAAGCCTGATGCTGTGTTTGTTTCAGTTACTATAAAAGACTTGGATGATAATGTTGTTAAACAATGGTCTGTTAAAGGTAATGAGTACTTTGCTACTTCTAATGTGCCTTCAGTCTCAATTAACTTAGAATATGGTTATAAAATATCTATTTATACTGAAAGACCTCAGTATGTGAATGTCTATTCAGTTTCTTTAGGATCAAATAATCCTATAGAGGCATATAAGACTACTGATAAGAATATAGAATATGAAGTAACAGAAGATGGACTCAATCTTTTGAATTATTCAGATTTCGATACTAAAGAAGTTTTATATGAAGTGATAAAGAATACATGGATAGCTGAATTAAGGAATTATCAAAAAGATATTGATGATGAGACTTTATCTAATAAGAGAATAGACTTGACTGAGAAGAATAAAGTTGTTCAAATCTACGGCTATCTAAAAGAAGATGACAGAATTGAATTCGACAATCTTATCAAAAGAATTTATTGTGGCGGATCACCCACTATAACTTCTTCAAGCAAATATTATTCAATAAGTAAGGGAGATGATATAGATTTATATGAGCTTATATCTATATTTGATAGTGAAGACTATCAAATAGAATCAAATTCAAACAATGTATTTATGAATACATCGTTTGATAAAGATAAAGTCGGAACATATGATGTTGAATATACAGTAAAAGATTCAGATGGTAATGAATCTAGCTATATCATCACCATAGAAGTGAAAGAGAAGAATCAATCTAATGATTCTTCAAATGATGATAATCATAAAAACAACGATAATGATAATAAGCCTGATGATTATGATACTGACAAAGAAAGAGTAAATAGAATCATCGTAGTTTCATCCACTATAGGATGCATATTTATTGCTCTAGTTATTATGTTTGAATTCTTTAGAATTAGAAAGAAGAACAAAAATAAACATTAGAACAAGTTAGGATTGTTTTTCTTATATTCTTTTACTAATTCTATAGTATCATCGAAATCATGTTCTTTCCTTTGTCTATAGAATCTTTTTAAGTTGTCATCGGTAGGTAAGCCATGGAAGAAGTGTGGATAAGGAAACCATACAAATATTCCGTTGTAGTGCCTGATGACGACATCTTTTGGAAGAGGTCCTTTTCTATTCTGCCAATTGTATTTGTAACTGACATACTTAATCTTATTCTTAAATATTTTATTCAAAGCTGTTTGATCTGGAGTCAGATATAGCTTTGAGTTCATCAAAGCTATAGTCTTTTCTAAAAGATCGGTCTTAGATAATTCTTTCATGTTTAAAAGCAGCATTCCTGAATTGATGTTTGGATTTTTATCATCAGGTTTATTTTTATCTAGAATATCTTTACTTGCAGCCATAAGTTTCCCATCAAATGGAGTCTCATAAAGAGAAGTTATATTTCCATTTACAGCCATGTCTGTATCTAAATAGAGAATTCTATCTAGATCTTTTAAAAGATTTAGTTTATTCACATACAATCTTATCAATGCATATGGTGAGAATTTAGTCTTTGATGCAAAAGATTTCTCTATTTCGTTATGAATAGACGGATAGTCATCTATATTTACTAGATAAACTTCATTTAAAGAATTGTATTTCTTTAATTCTTTATTTAGAAATTCTACTTGTTCTTTAGTGACACATTCATATTTGTCTTTTATTTTGGTGAAGTTACCTGAACCTATATAAAGATTTATATAAGAATCTTTATTTTTCTTTACCAAAGAAAATATAACAAGACATAGATTCTTGAAATACTTCTTGTTAATACAACATAAGATGTTCATTTTATATATCCTCTTTATATTTGCTGATGTATCTATCTAAGTTTGGTTAATATCAAGGGTTTAATGTACTTATAAAATATCACTTTATAGTTAAAGAATAAATATAACTATATATTTTATTATTGATGAAACAAGCATAACTGATAGCAAAGGATATTTAGCATTCCCTAAAAATGAAGAAACTGAGAAATTTGAAATGTATTACAAGTATTTAAGATATTTAGCTATTACATAATCAAATTAAAATTTTACAATCCACTCTACTGACATAAAGAATTAGCATAGCATCTTCATCACAATTCACATTGGTAATGTGAAGCTATAGACGGTTTGTGTCTTGTCTTTGAAAGAAAGGAATTGACTACTTAGATGATTAGTGATGATTGGAGACTGGCATAAAGAAAGAAATTACGAAACATGAAGAAAATGTCCAGGATTAGTAGATCTGTATTGCTATCTGCATTGGCTTTTGGTGGAGAAAGAGGTTGGAAATCCGAACTTTTTTAGTAGGCTTTTTCGAACTTCCTTGATTGATAATATTGTGAGGGATAGAGCAATATATTTCAACTAAAATAAATGCTTTTTGCTATTTAATATTGCCTTTTTTCTATTGGATAAAGTCATTAAACAATTCATTTAAAAGAGATATTCTATTTTCAAAAAGAAATGCCGCATGTTTTGAAATCAAATCTTTATCATGATTTTTGCCAATAATATTGAGAAAAATATCCACCTTTTTTGCTTCTTTTGCTTTTATTAATTTGTATTGAAAATCTTCAAAATTTATACATTAACTTTATATTTTATTGCTTTTAATTCAGCTTAATGAGCATACTCAGTCAAAGAAAATTTACATTTTTTGTAAATTTTCTCTTTACAAATTCCGTAAAATTTGATTTAATAATGTTAGGGAGGTCAACAATGATAAAAGATAAATTAAAAGAACTAGATATCAAAATTACTGAACTTGCCAAATACCTGCAAATTTCAAGACCAACAATGTATAAATACATTGAGTGCTACGATCTTGGGCAAGAGGAACTAGTAGATAAGCAAACAGCCAAGTTGTTTGACTATATTTCCAAAAATGATTTAATAGATAAAGTTAATGTTATTAATTTTATTCTCACATCAATTAACGGAAATAATAATGTCGTTACTAATAAGTCAAATAAATTTATCAAGAGTGTTGATTCGCTTTATCAAAAAGATCCAAACAGTAAAAAAATAAAGTTCATTAAAAAAATTATAATTACAGATAAATTTAACGTAGTAATAGATTATTTATTATCTATCGAGCCCCTTATATCTAAGAAAAAGCGGAGTCCTATGGATATCAAAATGTTAAAGCCATATTTAGAAATTAATCAAATTCAAAATATCAAGGAGGGAAAATGATATGGAAAGAATTATCAAATTGTCAAAGTTTCGTAACATTGGTTTAAAAGAAGAAGAAAGATTTGTTTTAAATACTTCATTAGAAAAGAATAAAATAGGAGATTTGGTTATTTTAATTGGTCCTAACAATTCCGGCAAATCAAATGTATTAGATGCATTGGGTAAATTTTCTTCTTTGAAATTCTCTGATAGAGACATTACTACTTTAAGTTATGATGAAAAAGATAGAATCCCTCAATTAACTTTTGAAGTAAAAGATTCAAAAGTCATTGGCAAGTGTTTACTTACTTATGGACAGAATCCTAAGTATGAGATGATTGAACTTAATAAAGATATAAAACTTACTAATGAACAAATTAAATTATCTCTTAATAAAATAATTGATTATTTAAAAAAAGTTGCAAATCCAGCCAACTGTATTGGAAGAAATATATTCTAAGCAAGGAGAAATTGATGATTTAGGTTCAATATTCAACGCCCTTGATAACCTAGAGCAAATATATTCAAGGGGAAGAAATTATTATTATGGGAGTCCAAGAAATCGAGAAACATTACTTCTTCAATTGGTTTCATTTGATGAAAAAGATCCTTTAATAAGCCTTTATAAAGACTATAGAACTGATAGCCTTTCTAGATTAAATAAATATTTTTCTGATAAATATGGCATATCTTTCATTCCTAAGATTTATCAATATCAGGAGGAATTTATTTCAAGCGATGATATGATTGTTACCCCCTCAAATCTATCTAATAGTAGTTTCTTTAAAGCTCTTTTTAAAGCTATTGGAATAGATTTAAGTGAAATTATTAATGCTTACCAGCAGTTCAACAAATTCCATAATCCTGCAATTCTTAATAAAATTAAAAAGACTGTTAATTCAAAAATCACAAATTTAAATGATGAATTTAATAGGCTTTATTTTGCTGATAACGATAAATATGAATTTACCATAGAATTAGAATCAAATAATATAAGCTTTGGAATGGCAAGAGGTGACAATGAAGACCCTATTATGATTGAATATCAATCAACAGGATTTAGGTGGTTCTTTAATCTTTATTTCAAATTCCTTTGTGGGAGCAAACTAAATCCAGGTGATATCGTCATTATGGATGAGCCTGCGACCCATTTACACCCTCAAGGTCAAATTGAATTAAGAAGGTTTATAAAAGAATTTGCAATAAGAAACGGAATTACTTTTGTCATAGCAACGCACATGCCTTTCTTAATTAATATAGATAATTATGATGAACTTAGAGTAGTGTCAATGAATAACAATATTACAAAAATTGATAACTTATTTACAGCAGTAAGTATGGATGACCCCGACTCTTTAATTCCTATCAAAGAATCTCTTACTATCAAACAAAATGTTCTTTATGATTATGAAACGCAAGTGGTTTGGGTTGAAGGAATTACTGACTATAATTATTTAACGATGTTTAAGAATCTTTTAGGATTTAAAAATATTTCATTTATTCCTTTCAAAGGCGTTGGTTCAAACGATAAAAATCAACTTCAAATTATTAAGAAGTTAAAAGATATATTTTTTCCTAAAAGAATGATCTTAGTTGATGGCGACAAAGCCGGTTTAGCATTTAAAAACCATTGTAAAGGAACTTGCTTTGAGTCTAGAATCGCCACAATTGGAGATCTAACTACCGATAAAAAGAAATTCATTGAAATAGAAGACATGTTTAGCTCTGATGACAAGATTAAATTTTTATCCTTAAATAAAGATTCTAATGAATTTAAAAAGGCCAATTACACTTCTTTAATGAAAAAGACTTGCTCCCTTGATGATTTCAGCAAAGAAACAATTGATAATTTTAAAAATTTATTCTCACTATTGACTGAATAACTAGAATTTGAGTATTTCACGATTGAACAATTCATCTACTATTCAAACTTAATATCTTCCGCATTTCCTTTCTCACGATTCTTTTTGTTTTTAAAGTCTTTCTTAGGATCGTAAGAACGTTCAAGATAGAAGTGATTGGATTGTGTTTGAACATTGAGACTAAGAATAGCCCTGAATTTAATATTGCCATCAAGGATTGTAAGTTCATCGGTGAAAACGATGACACTTTAAACCGTGATGGATGGAAAGATATTGTGAGCATGGGTATTTCGACGTTACGCTCAACAAATACGTTTATTTGTATATTGACGACGCTAAGGAGTACATAGGACACGAGTTTGTGACTATTGACGGAAGTCTCGTTATCAAGACTGTAAAGCTTGCCTCCATTTCCATTGTTAAAACCTTTACGACGCTTTGCTCGCCTGCGGCAGCGAACAGTTTGAATATCATCGTGAATGGAATATTGTCGATTGCTGGAGGCCTCAACGGTCTCTTCAACATCTTTGACTATGATTCGAAGACTCTTGCCTTCGATAAGGAGAAAATGCAGGCGGACATCCGAAAATACGGGCTTCTCACCTATAAGGATTTCGAGCGTTTCTTCCCTGAAGAGATATACAACCTCTTGCCATGCAAGTATTTGGGCGTCTCTATCGGCAAAGGGCTGATCAACTGGGATATTTTCGAGGGATACGTGAACAATCGGAAAGACCAATTGATGGAAAATGTCAGATAGCAACGTCTAAAAAAGTACGAGAGCGCAACCCATACATGTAAGGCTTATCGTTTTTGCCAGTTGCACAGTCATGTTTTGAATGCAGTAGACCTGTTTCTTCCGCACTGTGCTCTGTATTGGTAGATATCTTACTCGCGTATCAACGACACATGTTGAAACGGTGGTGTTGCTACAACGCAAAATGAGTCGAAATTAGAGAAAATACTTGAATTCGATTACTTTTATAAGCATTTCAGCTTTGAAAGAAACGAAGAAGGGTATCTTGAGAAGAGGTTGGGCAAGACCTACTCGATTGAGGTATTTGTCCATCTCGGTTGAGTTGATACGTTCGACCACCCATAGAAATTAAGCCAAAAGAGGCGATAAACGCATATAGACTATGCCGTGCTCCAGCCTCAATTTGCTTTTCTTTAAACGTTACAACCTCTGATTCGAGATGAGTCGGCTGATATGGTGTGGTAAAAATAGAAGGAAAAAGTGAGACTGAATTGAGACTTTGTTAGGAAAGTGCTATATTAGAAGTAGCGAATTCATATTGTGAGGTGGTTAGATGCTTCAAATAAAAAAGCTGCAAAACGTATTCGGCATATCAAATGTGACGGGAGCAAACAATTTAAAGAAAATTAATGTCATTTATGCTCCAAATGGTACAGCCAAAACATCTATTTCCGATGCACTAAGTCTTATTGGACAAAAGAAATATAACGACATAGTCGATGTTTACGATAAAGATAAAAAAGCTTCTTTTAAATTAGAAGTCGATGGACAGGATTATACTGAAGAGAATTGTCCTGGGTTTTGTCTTTTGAAATATTCGGGAATAGAACAATATGATTTAGTAGAAAATTGTTCAAACCTTGTAATATCCGCTCAAGTTAAAGGGGAGATTTCAGAATATTTAAAGACTATAGGTCATTCAAAAGAAATCATTAAGGCTTTGATTGAAGGAAAATTTGGCAAGAAAAGCAATTCGCCCACTTTTAAGAACGCCTTTAGCGCGATTGCAAAAGTAGAGAACTTTGACGATCAAGATTTATATATCAAACTAATTAATAAAATCAATTTTGACGAACAGCCTTTACCAATTAATGTAGATGGAAACATATTTTTAAATTTAATTAATCAAAAAATGCAACAATCTAGTGAGACTCCAGAGTTTAAAACTGGAGTTACCGATTATTTTGAGACTATAAAAAAGTCTTCCAACGAAGTCGGGAGACACGAAATTTTCACGAATGACTTTACTATTGAAAATCTAATTGCATTTCAAGAGAACGCCAAGAAAACAGGCTATTACAGTGAAGATAATCCTGTGAGAAAGTTGTTTGTTAACAATAAGATTTTAGGCGAGAAAGAAATCGATAACATTATAAACAATGAAATTAAAAGAACTTTTGGTAGCAAAGAAGCAAAAGAAAAATTTGATTGCTTGAAGAAAATATTAAAAGGAAACACTAAAGCGATAAATACTTTAGAAAAGAACCCTTTACTGATTCCACTGTTGAAAGACTATGATTGCTTTGTCAGTCGCCTATTTGTGACACTTTTTTCAACAGATTTGCAAAAATTTAAAAGTGAGTTAGAAATCATAAAAAAAGCCCAAAGTAATATTCAAACTATAAAAGATAAGAATCCTGAATTTGATAGCAAGATAAATGAAATATGGAATAAGTTTTCTTCAAGATTCAAATTAAAAAAATTTGATTTACGTATAGATAACAAATTCAATGCAATGATAGGAAAAGAAATTCCGTCTTTTTCAAAATATATTCCAAATACCAATCGTAAAATTACTGATCCTAAAGAATATAGGCTTAGTACTGGGGAAATTAAAATCTATAATCTAATAAACTTTATTTTGACTGTTGAAACTTTATTGCTAAAGGGCGAAAAAGTACATATTGTTCTTGATGATGCAGTTGATTCGTTTGACTACAAAAATAAGTATGGGATTATTGATTATCTGTTGGAAATCAAAAACAACCCTAATGTTCAAATAATTATTTTCACACATAATTTTGATTTCTATCGTTCTTCTATTTTGGCATTTGGAAAGAAAGAAACTGGTCAGTTTTTTGCCTATAGGGACAAAAATAATTTGATTACTTTTTACGACTCATCGAAGGAAAATTATTACCTTGAAGTTTCAAGTTTTAATATGTGGAAAACAAAACCAACGCCAGAACAGTTTTTTGCTTTAGTCCCTTTTGCTAGAAATCTTTTGCAACTAAAAAACTCAAGTAAAGACAATGACGTTAAACAAATTGATAGTTTTCTTCACTTCGATAAAGCTTTAGCAAATAAAACTATCAGAGAATTGCACGCTCTTCTTGAGCAGGCTATGGGGGTTCACTTACCGAATGGTTTTAAGCAAGATGATATTTATACTACAAAACTAAGCAATACAATTGACAGCTTAATTGGCAGAGAAACGACTTTGGTCGAAACCAATCTAGAGGACAAAATTTTACTGGGTATTTATATTAGAGTGTATTTAGAACGTTTCCTATATATAAACTACCAATCGCAATCTGGCTTGGAACCTAACTTGAATCTTAACGTTTACGCAAGAACTTCGAGTCTTATAAGAATCAATCATCAATATTTAAGCGAAGATGACTTGGATAAAGCTATTGAAGCTAATTTAATTTCGCCGTGCTATTTGCATGCCAATAGTTTTATGTATGAGCCATTGGTTGATGTCGGTTTAATAGAACTAATCGAAATGGCTAAATGGATTAGAGACAAGAATAAGGGATTATCACTATGAATTACGACTATAAAAACAATAATAATTACATCAAGAAACAAACTAATATTAGCACAAGAAGAATTTGCAAAATTGCTTGGCGTTTCTTTTGCCTCGGTCAATAGGTGGGAGATGGGACATCATGAGCCGACCATCAAATTGAAGAGAAAGATAGTTGTGCTTTGCAAGAAGCACAAAATCAGAATCGATGAATATACAGATAGGGGGGAATGAATATGACAATCGAAGAACTTCAGAAACAAGCAAACATAAACGTCCGGGAAAAAGCAAACCTTATTTGGGACATAGCCACTGCCCTATATGGCGAATATAAGCCGCATGAATATGGACGTGTCATTTTGCCAATGACCGTCATTAAGCGTTTTGATGACACCCTGAAAGATACAAAGCAGGCCGTGGTCGAAATAGCCGAAGAACTTGACAAGAAAAGCACCACTGGTTTTGTCAGAGACGGCATTCTTAAGCAGACTGCCAAGCATAACGATGCAAACATGTTCATCAAGTCCATCTTTCCAAGCGAGTTCCAAAGAGTTCTCGTCGAATGTTTCACGCAGAACGATCAGGCATTTTCCCGGCTTTTGAACAACAGCCAGTTCCAAAACGTTGTGATGAACATCATGGCCAAGGAATTGTACAAGACTCTATCGAATGACGATAAATCGGGGGCGAACTAGCAATAATGAACGTCAAAGGTTTGAAACTGACAAAGGAATTCATCCGAAAATTGTATTCTCAAGAAGAAGAAATCCATGATGTAAAAGAATGCATAGAGCCATTCGTCGAGTTTCAATGGAAAGGATTTGATAATAATGAGTTCTTCCACCTCATCAATTCCTTTGAAGTTTTGGACAAGGCTGGCTTCTTTGATTTTCTTCCAGACGACTATCTATTCGTCTTCAATTTCGACAACAACGTGGCAGAAATGGATATCGTCACAATATTTGCCGATAAAGATGGAAATGATATTTTCCTTGATATTGAAGTGAAAAACGGCGAGCTCAGCGAAGTTTCGAACAAGCTAAGCACCCAGTTGAACAAGCGGATTGAATCCCAAATGAGCGAATTTTTGAAATCCGGAAAATATTTGCTTATCGGGCTAGTCAACGATTCTTTCTTCACGTCCTATTTTAATGATGGAAACGAAAGAATAGAATATAAAGACATAGACAGTCTTCTTGATAATGCAAAGAACTTCATTCCAGAGAAAAGCGTGGATACTCTTATTTACCAAAAGTCCGAAATGGCATCTTTGTACAGCATTTGGGAAATAATCAAAAACGGAACCTACTCTTATTATGAAGACACGGATAAACACTATAAGTACATCGAAGATAACATTCCGAGAAAAAAGGCCATCTTCATTTATGGCGATGCCGGGACAGGGAAAAGTGTATTGGCTCTAAGATTGTTTGCAGAACATCAAAAAGAGGCAAAACTCCTAGTTGTTAATAGCAAACTTTATTATACCTTGGACCTGGGCTTTTCCTTCTATAGTTCAGGAAAAGCCATGTTTAATACAAAAAAATTCATCGAGAATTTGAGCTCCGACGATTTAGCAATTGTGGATGAGTGTCAGCGCCTTTCATTGGAAGACATGAAGATGATAGTAGAAAAATCAAAATGCGCTGTATTTTTCGGTGATGAGAAGCAAGCCTGGTCTGAAAATTCAACAGACCTTAATTCAAAAGCTCTTTGCAATGAATTCGAAAAATCAGGTTTTTATTCTTGCTGCAAGAAGCTCACAAAATCGAAAAGATATAGTGATGAAACCAACAAAGCAATCACAAGTCTTTTATTTCCGACAAAACCAGCTGATGCTATAAAGTTACCCTACGGTTACACTATTTACATTACATTTAAGCCAAAGACGTTTTTAAAGATGTTCAAAGAGGCTGATGGCTTGAAAAAACTCTATTGTCCTTACACAGACAGCACAGAGAAAACGTTAAAGATAGATCAAGAAGAGTTCCCCTGTGCTTCTCGAACAGATGATAATTTTTCAGCAAAGCCTGATTCATCCAAATACGGAAACACATATCACGCCTTGTCTTTTGACGTTGACGATTGTTTTGTTTTTCTGCCTTATACAAAGGCAATCGAAGTTCGCAGAAAGAGCTATCTGTTTACATCACGTCTAAAAATGACCGAGAAAAACATTTGGAAATACCAAAACGAGTTAAACATTCTTTTCACCAGAGGAAGAAAGTCCCTAACCATTTGTGCCGAAGATATAACTGCCTATCTACTACTACGGAAACGTTGGCTTAGACTTAAAAATGGAAAATAAATTATCTCTCCGGCATCATCACAGCAACTAAACAAGCGTTGTCATTGCCCCATACGACATTAACAAGCTTCCACCCATATTTTCCGTAGCTATTGAGTTCCTGTTGCATCACTCCATAATTGCTCTCGGATAAGACTATGTACTCATAGTTCATAAAGAAAAACCTCCTTCTTTCTTTTTAAGGAGTCTTGTTTTCTTACATACTCCATGATCGTAAGCAAATGGGGTAAAGTCCTTTTATCTGCTTATATTAGAGTTTTAAAGATAGTGAATTTCAGGACTTGACACCCTATTTTTTCATTTTTTCCAAAAACAAAAAGCACATAGCTTAGCCTTCTAAAATTTCATTTTTTCATTATTCTATTTTGTTGTTCCCCACCATACAAAACAATGAGTTTGCATAATTTTTTGCAATCTTCGGGATTTACAGTCGGTTGGCTATGAAACCTTCGTAATTCATTATTCGGAATATCCTTCGATAAAGAATAATAAATAGTCTCATTAAACGTCCAAGAATACTTCGCAACTCCTCTTCCACCCCGTCGATAAAGCTGTTGAAACTCTTCCGGCGGATTGTATCTGTCCAACCCCAAGTATTCCAATAAATAATCAACATATGGCATGTTTATTTTTTGTTCTTCTTGAGACAGATTCATAAAGTCCTCTGAACGTTCGACCTGATTAGACAATACATCGTCTGCATCCAAAAAGGACGGAGCGATTATTCTACGGATGTACAGAGCCACAAGAACAAAGAAGATGTAATAAGGATTTTTCATTTTCTCCCATCCGAAATCATTGCAAACATTCATTACACCATCATAATAACGGGTAATTTCTCTGTTATCGGCTTTATCCAAAACTCTTTTATTCCCATACAGCAAGCATTGGTAGGCCGATTTTGTTGGAATTTCAGCCTGGTCTTTGGGCACACCTATTTTAGTCAAGGCATTAACGTAATCATCTAACAGATGTCTAAAATACTCATTTGCAGATGTTCTTAGACTAAATGTGAAGTCGAAGAACTTCTGAAGGTATTCATAGCCGTCTACCCCATAAATCGTTCTCACCGTTTGGGCAACAGAGTTCTGGTTCATCGTAACGATGACAGCGCAGTTCTTTACGTCAAATAAATGATGGAATCGTTCCAAAATTTTCAATTGCACATCCGGCAAGCAGCGGTCAATTTCGTCAACGAGGATAATGAGTTTACTTTGACTTCCGCCATCCTCCGATAAGGTAATCTTATCTAAAAGTTCTTTTGTTTTATTCAAAAGTTTCTTGTACGATTTGAATTCGGTTAAGTTGGTTGTATCGATTTGGCACTGAAAGTTCTTGATTGCATTTATCAGTCCTTGAATGACTATTTTCAATTTTTTGATCTTTGGGGATAATTCGGCCCCAGTATCTATTACTGCCTTAGCTGCGCTTTTGATATTCTCCTTGCCAAATGACAGATGACTTTCATCCTCTATCCCATCTATTATGCAAGAAAGAATGGCTATAAGTGGATCAGAATAGAAAGAGTTCTCCCATGCATCGTATTTAATGACGATATTTTCTGCCTTTTGTGAAAGCTGCTCTTCAATCATTCCCAAAACAAATGATTTACCACTTCCCCAATCTCCATTGATGGCAATGCAGGTGTGATTGTCTTTTTTCAGAGAATCGACAAGCCCACATATTTTGCCAACAAACTCCTGTCTACCTATCTTATCTTCCATAGCCATAGCGTCTGCCCCTTTCAATAAAATAAGTCTTCCTTGCAAGCCACATAACACTTGATTGCTTTCAAATAACTGATCCAGCACCAAAACTATATGAAAGCAAAAGGATTATTTTTGCTATCGATATTACATTGATAATTATAACAAAAAAGGATTTTGCAATTAAAACCAATGCGTCCGCATGCCTTAAATAGAACACGATTGAATCCTATCAGAACATTGGAAAAAGTTCGATGAAATCTTTGCTTTGAGCTTTTTTTATTCACATTTTGTTTTGTTATAAAGCTTGCAGGAACGAAGGTTGTTCCGACTGGTGAAACACCATCATCTGGCAAATCTCAAAACAAGGCTTGCTATGGCCGTCCACTTCCGTCCGCAAAAGCCAATATACGCTATTGATTGACATTTTTTTTGTACCTTGGGCTGGAAACAAATACGCTATTTTCCGCCCTATTTCTATCGGATATGCTTTGCTCTTCCAAAGGAAAGAAAGAGCTATGTAGGATTTAGGATTTATTTACCCTGACAAACGGTTGACTATGAATCCGAATTTCAGGCCGTACAGAACTAGGATGATCATTGTAGAGGAAAAAGAAAACATTCCAAAGGTAGAAGAAACGACCGGGCTCTAACAAAGACAATCACTTCATGAAGTACATGACAAAGCCTACAAGACATGTATGTCTATCCCTAAAATCCAGCATATCTCGAGTCCATTGCATCAAAAGCAGAGACAAATGAAAAGCCAAAGTGGCAGATGAGAAGAAGTACCGTTGGTAAATAGGTACGGATATCAAAGTCCTGGATTCTCGTTGAGAATTTCCATCAAAACCTTTTTGGCTGCATCTGCTTCTGCGTCGCTCTTCTTGTAGAAATATCCCGTACATTCCTGGGTTTCGAATCCTTTAACTGTGCAAGAACATTTCCAAAGCTGTCTGTTGTCATCATCAAGCGATTGATGAACCATCTCGTAAACAGGTTCATCGATAATTCCTTTTGTATAGAGCTTATTTAATGCCCCTTTAGGATTTTCAAAATCCTGTTCTTTGATAATGGAATCCTTGTGTATGTATTCCTTGTTTTCCACTTCATCAAGGAATCGTTCAGAGTCCAGCATTCTTTCAATGACATCGTCAATTCTATTGCTATCAATCGGCATAAGATTCGAAAGGCATGGATTTTCGTATGAATGGTTTTGGTGCAACGAAGTAGGATTAGGAAGCATACCACCAAATATGAAAGAATCCATTCCCATGTCTTTCAAAATACGTCTAGGATCATTCATCTTCTTTTCGTAACCATAGGAGCTGTCAAGGGCACAGGCACCGATCAGAGCCTCTACAAGTTCACCGAGAACGTTGTCACTATTGGTTTCGGATTTCTTTGATCCTCTACCAACACGGAGATAGTCTTCCAAATCGCAGTAACGGGCAATTTTAGCCAAATTGGAACGGCAAACCAGTTTCGACTTCAAATTCGTGTATTCATCCTCATCAAAATCAGATAAGAACCAAGGTGTCTCTTCTCCTTCACCAGAAAATCGATTCAACAGCATTCTTGTCACATACCACTCAAGAACTCTGTCGCCATAGAAGGCGAGGATTTCATTGTTTTCGGCATCACGATGTTCATTCGTATAGCTTCTCTGAGTCAGTGCTTGAAGAAACAAATAAGGATTGTGAATATCTTCCCATTTTGTGGCATAGCCAAGGGCTTGTGCCACCTCAAAAACATCCGACTTTTCTTCGTTGCTCAAAACATAGGCCATAAAAGGTCCTCCATTTCTGCAAATGTTTTCCTTCTTTTGATTAAGACACCGCCATTATGATTGACCTGCTTCACAAGCAAACCATGGTGATTGAGTCTTATGTCTTAGAAAGATGGTGTTGCGAACCAAAAAAGTATACAATATCGTAACTAAATTAATCAACAAAATTCTAAGGACAAATAAAGACAAAGTCAGACTAATTTGACAGTGTTTTTTATTTTTCTGCTAAAGGATGCAAAAGATCGTAAGGATTGTGTTAACATTGCTTCGGCAAATGTATGATTCTCTACCAATAGATTTTTATCTTGTTCTAAAAAGGAAATCTGTACTTGAAATGTCAAAAACGGTTTTGTCATGGCAATGTCTTCCGGATATGAAAAAAAGGAGTTCCCGCAGGAACCCCTCTGGTCGCAGGCCACGCAGGTATCTGCAACTCGATCGCTAGATACTTTACATAGAAAGATGGGATTTGTCAATTCCATCAACTCAATATATGGCTCAATGTTATGATATGCACAAATCAGTTTCTACATACACAAATTAAAGAAAAGTCCCACAGATTGTGAGGCTGAATGCTAGGACATCTTCTTGTCGTCTTTATCATTATCTAAAGCCGAGGAAAGTGCCTTAAGGGTAGTGCCTTTCTTCATGTCATCATAATGGGCAAAGACCTGCTTGGTCATGTCCATTTCCTCGGCCAATTGTCTCTGAGTCTTCCCATTGTAAATATGATTATGCTTTAGTTTTACTATTATTTACTATTACAGAGGGATTGATTCCATCAATAATAGGAATAACAAAGGCTATGACTAAGAAACCAGTCAATGTTATAGATAGTGAAGACTGAATAATATTTATTATAAGTTTGACTTATTTTGCTATGTTATAATAAAAATAGTAAGAATGGAATATAAGAATGTATCGTGAAACAGATTAATTGATAAAAATGATAAAAGTACAAGACTTAGTAAAAGTATATGGCGATAAAAGAAGAAGATTTGAAGCCTTAAAAGGCTTAAATTTTGAGCTTTCTGACACAGGACTAGTTCTTCTATCTGGAAAAAGTGGATCTGGTAAAACTACTTTGTTAAATATACTTGGAGGATTAGATTGTCAAACAAGCGGAGATCTATATGTCAATAACAAGAAAATAGAAAAGAAAGATTTGGATTCATATAGAAATAGCTTCTCGAGTTTTGTCTTTCAGGACTTAAATCTAATCGACAATTTTACTATCTTAGAAAATTTAGAAATTACATTTGATTTAATCAGAGAGAAACCTAATAAAGATAGAGTCATAGAAGTTTTAAAAGAAGTAAATCTTCCAGACACTAATATTGAATTGAGTGATTTCTTGAGTAGATTTCCTAAGGAATTGTCTGGAGGACAAAGACAGAGAGTCGCAATAGCCAGAGCTCTTTTAAAAAATCCATCGCTTTTGATATTGGATGAACCTACTTCAGCACTAGATAAGGATAATTCAATTCAAATAGGTGAAATTTTAAAAGAAGTATCAAAGAATTGTCTTGTGATTTTATCGTCTCATAATACAAAGGTTTTTTCTAGTTATGCTGATAGAATTATCGAATTGAACAAAGGTGAAATCGTAAATGATGAGATCATCAATATAAGTGATTCTAAATGTGCCGAATCTAAAAATGGAAAAGGCGGGAAGCTCAGTTTTAAAAATACAATCAAACTTGTGTTTAGGTCTATTTGGAAAAAGAAAAAAAGATTGATAAGCACTTTGATACTAAATATAGTCGCATTATTTTGTCTTTCACTATGCTATCAATTATTAACAACTCCACAAAGTGAAGCTTTATTAAGAACACAATATAGAAGTGGAAATAAGACTGCTTTTTTAGAAGTCTATAAATATATAGGTAATTATGGTTTTAAATATGATTTATCGGATGATGATTTTAAAAAATTAGATATCAAGAAATGGTCTATTTGTAAGTTCTCAAATCAAGCTTTAATAGAGTATGTCAATGAAAAAGGAAAAAGCTATAGCCGAGTGGTGACTAATTATAATGCCATTAAAATAGATAGTGATTTTAAATACTTGCAAAGATATGATCAACTTAAGCCGGAGACTGAATGTAGATATCCAATAAATGATAATGAAGTTGCAATTACAGATTTAACTGCAAAGATAATAATGAACAGCCATCAGTTTTATAATTCGAAGTCTCGTATATATGAAGAGACGAATTTCAAGTGTCCTGATGATTTGATTGGTCTTAATTACAATGGATGCAAGATAGTTGGAATTTATACGGTGTTAGATAATTCTTTGGATAGCTTTTTGAGCGAGCATCCTAAATTTATCGATGAAAAAATAGAATTTGATAAACATGATACTTCTTATCTTTCAGGAGAGTTTTTGTCTAATTATGTGTTTGTATCTCCTACATATTCTAAAGGTGAGAACATTTCATCGAAAGCATTATATGAATTGAAAGGAAATTTAATAGATGATATGAATTTCTTGGATTCATTCAAGAATAAAGAAAAAGGTGTTGTATATGTAGCTAATATTCTTTGCCCCATGTCTGGATTTAGCAATGAAGTAAATTATCTTTATGATATTTCATTTCAAAAAGAAGCATTAATGTATATTTGTTATTCATTGTTGGCTTTGATTTTATTGCTCTCTATATTGTTATTCCATTCTGTCATTAAAAATACAGAGCATATCATCGGAATATTGAAAGCTTTGGGATGCTCTAAAAATGGAATCATATTATTGTCATGTGCTTTTTGCTTAGCTTTGAGTTTAATTCAATATATGGTTGTCTTATTTGCCGTTACAATTTTTGACTATTCAATGGATGGACTATTCTTCTATTACCCTGCGCTTGTTATTAAATTAGATTTTGTCTTTGCTTTATTGTTTTTGATCTTGATTTATGGATTAGTCATTTCATTATTAAGTACAGCTAAAACAATAAAACAAAAAGCAATCAAAACAATAAATAACTAAAAGCAAAATACTATAAATTTATTATTTGTATTCTTTAAAGGTGATATAATTACATTGAAGAAAGGACATGTGGTATGGTTAGAATTAATAAAGTAAGGAGAGTATTATCTTATTTGTCTTTGTTTTCTATGACTTTGTTCGTTAGTGCTGGAAACATAGTGGATTCCAAGTATAAAAAAGAAGTTTGTTCGTCGATTAGGCAAAGAAGAATGAGCGTAAAACCGATTGAAACTAGTGAAGACTACAATATGGTTAATTATGATTTCAATTCTGTTAAAGGTGAAAATTTCAATTCTGAGAATTATAAATTCAATAAAAAGACTAAAAGTGGAAACATTAGCTTGGCAAATGAAATGAACAATATAGATTCGAATTCATATTATGTTGAGGGCTATAATCCTTTTAGCAATAATAGCAAAACATCCGTATGCAATATTTTAGGAAATGATGACAGAAATTATGTTTATACTGAACACGATAAATATCCTTGTACAACTGTCGGATTGATGATTGTTAAATATAACGATGTTCTTAATGTTACGTATGGAATTAAAGAAAATTTGTCTTTTAGAAGTACGGCTTTTCTAGTCGGTCCTAATGTTGTTGCAACTGCTGGACATAATGTTTTTAGGAAAAATAATGGACTTGGTTTTATGTTCCCAAGCTCTGTAGAGTTTTATTTTGGCTGTGATAAGTATTCGGATGTGGAAAAGGGATCTTCTTATAAGTGGTATGCCAAGGCCAAAATAATAAATATTCAAAAAGAATATTATTTAACTCGATCAAAAGATTATGATTGGGCTGCAATTCAATTGGATAGAGATATCGGGTATGAAGTTGGATGGAATGGAAAAGTGGCTAATTATTATGAAGCTAACGCCACTGTTGAGTCATATGGATATCCGGATGATAAACCATATACGATGTGGAGTTCAGTAGGAAAGATGACTAGTCATGATGATTATAGCTATTATGTTGATTTGGATTCGACAGATGGACAAAGTGGTAGTCCGTATTTTGTAGCCACTTCAATTACGAATCATTTGGTTTGTGGTATACATTCATATGACAGTTCTAACTATAATGGTGGAATAATCATAAATGATTTTATCTTTGCTTATTTAAATAGTTATTGTTTGAGCTCATTGCCTAGTGATTATTTAGGGTTGAGAATAGATAGTAGTTCTAGTAATAGCTGGAAAATAATAGTATCTAACCCGCTTAATTATGGAGTTACTGTGCAATATAATTCGAAGCTTTGCTTTAGTGATGACGCAAAAAATTGGACCAACTTAAGAGATGTGAAAAACGTATATTTGAGCAAAGGAGGAACTTACAAAGCAACTATTTCTGAAAATTGGCTTGCTACCTCAATAACGTTTTCATATTGTGCTGGCGGTAAACAATTTATTTCTTATGCTGATAATTTAAATAGGCAAAAATTGACTATGGATTGCCATTATAACTATTTTTCAATATGATAAAAATTGGTAATCTTGAAAAAGTATATTATTTAAAGAATAAAAGCTTCCAGAAAGCTTTGAGCAATGTGAATTTGGAACTACCTGACAAGGGCCTGGTTTTGATTTGTGGGAAGAGCGGGTCTGGAAAGACCACGCTCTTGAACATATTGGGCGGATTGGATTTCCAGACAAGCGGCGACGTAATTGTCGATGGTGAAAAGCTTGAGAAGAAGGATTTGGATTCATATAGGAACTATTATTCATCTTTTGTTTTTCAAGATTTGAATCTGATAGAAGAGCTCACCGTATTGGAAAATCTGGAGGTCAGTTTCGACTTAACCAGAAGGAAGTATGACAAGAATTTAATAATAGAGACGCTGAAGAAGGTCAATCTTCCTGACACGGTGATATCAATGGATGACTTCCTGTCCAGACACCCTAAGGAATTATCCGGCGGTCAAAAGCAAAGGGTATCCATCGCCAGAGCGCTTTTAAAGAATCCTTCAGTATTGATTTTGGATGAGCCTACCGCCGCCTTGGATGAGGAGAACTCAAAGCATATAGGTGAGATGCTTAAGGACATATCAAAGGACTGCCTGGTGATAGTCTCTTCGCACAATCTTGATGTGCTGTCTTCCTTAGCAGACAGGATCATAGAGATTGAGGATGGGGATGTCATATCGGATAAAACAATAAATAAGATTGAAGAAAACAATGAGAAGCAATTCGATAGCAAGAAAAAAGGACGTCTTGGCTTTTCAAACACCATGAAGCTGGTGTTCAGGTCCTTGTGGAAAAAGAAGGTTAGGCTGTTTGTATCTTTGGTACTGCAGATTGTCACCTTGTTTCTTTTCTCCATTTACTATCAATGCATGACGCCGGTCAATGAGGGACTGCTCAGGGCATTGTATTCCAGCGGAACTAAGACTGCTTTCTTGACTACGGATACAGGAGTGTATTCTCCTGAGGCTTCAAAGCTATATCTCAACGACGTGTTTAGAAGGCACAATGTTAGGAAATGGGATATTTGTGATTGTGGTTTCACTAATTTCGGAAATTTCGTGAAGGATACAGAAGTGGATTCTTGTTTTTTTTATATATCAAAAAAAGGAAAAGCAATTAAGATAGATGATAATTTCCCTTACTTAGAGAAATTCAAGGAATTAAAAGCTGAAACTCAGTGTAGTTATCCTAAGAATGCTGATGAGATTGCTATATCTGATATAAGCGCTGAGATCTTATTTCATAGTACTGAGTATAGACTAGATTCGTACGATGATTTCCATAGGAATGATTTAAAGTCAGTCGATGATTTGATTGGAAAAGAATATCAAGGAAAGAAGATTGTCGGAATTTTCTCTGCAACCAATCATGAACTGGATGGATTTTTAAAGAATCACTCTCTTCTTAAGGTGGATGGTCAAGATCAAAATCTTAGTGAAAGGGATAAATCTTTTTTGAATGGAGAGTTTCTATCTGGTTACGTATATGTCTCAAAAGATTGTGAAGAAGAAAAAACAAATGTTGTGAATGGATTTGTTAGTTTTTTATATGAAATCAAAGGTAACATTAAGGAAGATATGGATTTCTTAAACGATATTGATAAGGAGAGTTTAGCTGATGCTCCTGATACTCGAATATCTACATCTATGTCTTATAAACTTGAATATAAAAAGAATTATATTATGTTTTCCGCTATTCCTTCTTTGATAGAAAAATTAATTTATTTAGCTTTATTTATTATCAGTATTTTTATAAGTTGGTCATTGCTTTATTCAGCTATAAAAGATTTAGATCATAATCTAGGAATACTAAAGTCTTTGGGATGCTCTAAATGCGGGCTTTTGACTATTGCATTGTTATTAAGTTTTGGAATCAGCATCTTGGAGTTTTTATTAGTCTTGTTTGGAATAGGAATAATAGATTCTTGTCTCGATGGACTTTATTTTTATGTTCCTTTGCTTTTAATTAAAATCGATTATATTTTGCTCTTGTTGTTATTTGTGATTGTGGTTGGATTAATTCCTTCAATTAGTGCAATAGTAAAGTCTATTACTAAAAAGCCAATCAAAGTTATAAATAGCGAAGACTAATAATATTTATTGCTAAAGAATTAATGCTATATTAAGTAATAATTTGAATTCTTTCAATTATTAGTTAACCTTTCTACAGATTTAAGATTAATTAAAGTAAAAACCTAAATAAATAATAATAATATAATTATCTATGAATGATATAATTATGCGGTTTTCAGCAATAGGAGATTTGAAACGATATGTTCATTAAGAAAAAAGCTTTAATTACCACTGTTTCATTGCTTTCTTTGTTATTGACTAGTTGTGGTCAGAGAGCAAATAGTGGAAATGGTAGCAACACTGGTGATATTCAAGTCGATACAGATGCCAGTGGATTAGCTACGGTTAGAATTTATAAGAATAACGATTATTCTTCCAATGGTAGATTTGTTCCAGCTGATAAGGTGGATCTTGAATTAAATTATAACGATTTGTCTGGAACTCTTTCTAACAACAAGTCAGTCATGCCTTCTTTAGGCGATGCTAATCTTTTAGTAATTCCTGTTCATCTCCCTGGTGGAAATGAATACAAGACTGATAAAGTTAAATCTGATATCGAGAAGGTTTTCTTCGGAGACAAAGATGACTCTTCTTTAGGATTTAAATCGGTCAAGCAATACTATAGTGAAGCAAGTTATGGAAAGTTTAAATTGAGTGGAACAGTCACTGATTGGTTCGATGCCACTACATTAGTCTCTAATGTCAAAGACATAACTTCAGGAACTGAAGGAACGATCGTGAATAAAATATTGAGAGGTGCAGTGGATTGGGCTGGCTCTTCTCAAGGAATAAATCTAAGAGATTTTGATAATAATGAAGATGGAAACATCGACGGTGTTTATTTAGTCTACGATCATTTGGATTGGACGACAGAAAACTACATTCAACACGAATCTAATCCTCAGTTTGATTCTTCCACTTTGAATCAAGCTTTTTGGAATTTCACTTATTGGGATTTCTATTCTGAATCTAAAAATGATAAGCCCGCAACTTCTGGCTTCTCATGGTCTAGTTTCGATATGATGTACACATCATATTGCGAAAGAAATAAAAATGATACTCCGGATTTATCTGACTTATCTAAAATCAAATTAGATTCTCATACATTCATTCATGAGTTTGGTCACCTATTAGGATTGGAGGACTATTATTCTTCATCTGATTCTAGCTATCATCCAGCTGGCGAATCTACTATGATGGATCAAAACATCGGAGATTTGGATTCTTATTCTAAGATGTTGTTGGGATGGGTCACTCCTTATGTCGTGTATGGAACTAGTGAAATCACTATTACAAATGTTTCTAAAAACAGTGGAAATTCAGTAATAGTCATTCCTTCAAACTATGCTGAAATCTCTCAAAGTGTCGAAGATGCAATCAAAGGGAATAGAATCGATAAATTTAGATATACATTCAATCCTTTCAGTGAATATTTAATGATTGACTTGTATACACCTGATGGAAACAATGAACAGGATACTTATGGACCTTACGTTTTTGATAGATCTGCCATGGCAAATAAAGTTGGTGTAAGAATCTATCACATCGATTCTAGAATCTTTAAATGCAAAGTTGTCGATTATATGGGTGGACAAAAGCTTGCTTACGTAGACGGATATGTTTGGGATGGTCAGATGCTCGCAGATGATGAAGCTATATTGATGCCTATATCCAACAATATGAGTGAATCTAAAAATTTCCAATTACCCCAAAGTTTCGATTACTTCGATCAAATCAGATTGCTTGAATCCAGTGGAATCAATACTTTTGATAAGAATGGAATGATGACTAATCAAACATTGTATTATTCTGAAAGTAAGCCTTTTGACATCATGTCTTATGGATATCAGTTCTTCAATGGACGTTATACATACAATGATGGAAACGAGCTTCCTTTTAAAGTAAAGGTTCTCAATGTAGAAGATAAAGGAGAGTAAAAATGAAGAAAAATTTATTTGGACTTATCGGATTGTCGATGACTATGTTCTTAGTTGGATGCAATCCATCTAATAATACTAGTCAAACTCCTGACGATAGTATATATAAGCACTCGGTCAGTGTTGAAGTGAGTGGGGCTACTGGTGGAAAGGTAGTGAATCCTGAAAATGTCACCTTGACTGAAAACTTTGATTCATTGACTGATAAGAAGTTCTACAACACTAGAGTTCTCCCTTCTACTGGTGATGTGAATATCCTTGTAGTTCCTTTGATTGTACCCGGATATGAAACAATCGATATCGATGGTGATGGAATCGATGATAGCGAAAGAGTCAAGTCTGATTTAGACAAAGCTTTCTTCTCTTCTGGAAGAGATGATGTCTATTGCTCGGTCAAAGATTATTACTATCAATCCAGTTATGGGAAATTGAATCTTAGTGGTGAAGTCACAGATTATTGTGAAATCAATGATGACTTGGGATATAGTTACACCAATGCGGCTAACATCACTTTGTCTGATACTTACGATATCGTAAACAAGGTCTGCGATTGGTTGTCTGACACCAAGGGATTTGATTTGACTAAGTACGACAATAACAAAGATGGATACATCGATGGAATATGGTGTATATATTCTTGCCCTAATTATTCTAATGGTGGACCTAAAGGAGACGATAATAACTTTTGGGCTTATACATCATGGGGAAATCAAACCCCTACAAAGGATAGAAAACCCGATGTTTCAAAGCCAATCTATAACTTGTTCGGTTGGGCCAGTTATGACTTCATGTATGAAGGATACGGCATTAGCAAAATCGACACACACACTTATATTCATGAGACAGGTCACTTCTTGGGATTGAACGATTATTATTCTGATGTTTCTAGCTATAACCCTATTGGAAAAGTCGATATGATGGATTCAAATATTATCGATCAAAACATGTATTCCAAGATGCTATTGGGTTGGACCAAACCTTATTTGGTGACTGGAAATGCAACTATTGATTTGAAGAGCATGCAAAACGAAAATGCTTTGATAGTTATTCCTGGCGATTCCTATGTCATCAATGACAAGAATGAATTCGATCCTTTCAGTGAATACATTTTAATCGAGTTATACACAAATGAAGGATTGAACTATGATGATTCTAGAAGAAGTGTTTCTGATAGACCTTTAGCTATGAACGATAAGGGTGTGAGAATCTATCATATCGACAATAGAAAATTTGTTGTCGATGTGAAATCAAAGAAAGATGATGGAACTTATACTTCTAAAGAATATAAGACCGGTGATACCATCGATTCTCAACATAAGATTATTCTTCCTATGTCTAACGATAGAGGATCGAGCAGATACAACTATGGATTTGGAGTTGATTCTAATGATAATCTCTTCGATGAAGTTAGAGTTATAGAAGCCAACAATGTCGATTCGTTTAGCAATGGTGGATATCAAACTTCCAAGACTTTGTTCAAGGAAGGATCTTCATTCGATATTGGAACATATAGCAAGTTCTTCATCAACAAGTCATCTGATAAGACTAAAGGTTTGTTAGATACAGGAGATTCTTTCTCCAAGACTATTTCAATAGGAGAGATTAAGTAATATGAAAAGAAATAAAATAATCATCTCTTTAGCATTGCTTTCCTTGTTGAGCTTGACAAGCTGTGGCAATGGCACTTCTATAACCACTCCTTCTGACAAAACGGATAAAAAGCCTATTGACTACAATTCCGGCAGGGGATTAGAAGGAAATCAAGATGCCGATGACGTCATCGATGATAGCGATAGTATATTGAATGGCTTCTTGAACGGTGTCTCTGGTGTGAGTCGCTACTCTTATGAAGTCACCAGCACGGTTCAAAATAATGAAGGTCATTTCACAGATTACTTTGATTCTAAATGCTGGTACAACTTAGATTACGAAGATGATTCGGCTAGTTTTGGATTGGCCTTGGATGAAAACAATAAATTATTCAAATATTATTTGAATGATGACTATGATCCCACCCCTTCGCTTTATCAGTATACTAAATATACGACTGATGGAGTGACTATCGATGACACGCTGTACGGACCTTTGAACCTAGCTACTGTCAGCATGCTCTCAACTTTGAACGGAATCACTCCTAGCACTGCTGAAGTGTCTATCGGAACTAAAGTAGCGACTAACAAATATATGTTGACTTCATCCGATGTCCTTTCGGTCTTTCAATATATGACCACGTATGGATCATCCATATCTAGCTATATAACTACTTGTTATATCAATATCCTCGATATGGATAGTCTCGAATTTGAGTGTCAAATCGATTTAGGAAGTTATGGATCGATAACTGGCCATTTCACTGATTTGACTGATAAGTCTTCGATTTTGGATAAGACAAAATCAAAGTTGGTTTCAAAGACTTTAAAAGGTGTTGAGAAATATGATGATGTCACTAAATTCATGGATGTTTTGAATCGAAATAATTTCACCATCAAAGGTTATAACATACATCTATCTAATGGAAATGAATTGAAAGCTGATCCTTACACGATTTACTGTACTAATAACTATTTCTATTTTCACTTCAGCAATCTTTCATATCATGACTTTGGATATGTTTTAGTTAAGAAAGGAACAGAAGTTACTTATTATTCTAAGAAAGCCGATTACGACTATACAAAAAATCCAAGCGATGAATACGATAAGACAAAGTTAGTACCTACTACTAAAACTTTGAATTATGATGCTTGTTATGGATTCACCACTGACAATAATGGAAACTTATTCTTCGATTATTTCCATGGGCCTGTCGAGACAGAGACTACAAAGTACAATGAAGAGTATGAATACTTGAAGGATATTCCTGAAAGTGAGCGTAAAGAGAATGTTCTTTACATCGTTAAGGAAGAAGGAACTAATATCAAAGTTGTATACGAATGGAAGAAGAGCGGAGACAAAGAGACATATTCCTGGGCTAGATATTCTGGATGGTATAACGATGTCGGTGCATTCTATGTCAACGATATCCAAGCTACTTTCTACCCTTATAACATGGGAATTACTCAATATGCCGAAGCTTATTTGGAGCAAAGCCTTACTGACAGTAACTATTATCATTCCAATAATAGTGAATTGATGTCTGGTTGGGCTAATGGATTATTCGGTTGGGGTTGGCAATCTAGTACCAATTGGATGAGCAGTGTCAAGGATTCCTATATTAAATTGACTAAGGATAGCGATGGAAACATCACTAGTGGTGAAGTTGGATTGAAGATGCAAGCAAATTATCAAGGGACATATGGACTTCACTCGGTCTATTACACATATAGCAATTTCGGTTCTACTTCTCATACTGTCACTGAGACATTCTTGACTGGATTGGGGGTGAGTTTCTAATGAAATTTAAAAATATTATCCTTTCCTTATCCTTGATTTCCTTGTTGGCTTCTTGCTCCAATGGAACGACAACTCCTGTTCCTACAACTCCTAGCGATAATTCATCCAATACTGGTGATAACGATTACCAACCTGTAGGTGAATTACAAAGATTGATGAAAGAAATAAAGAAGGATTCTAACTTCTCTATCGGATATCATGTAAGTAACTATGACCTAGGTGAATCCGATATGAATTTCTTCTTCACCAATTATTCATTTCAACAAGGAAACAATACTAATTCTCAAGGTATAGCTCAAGGTGATGGATTCATCTATAGATATACATTGGATGACGAAGGAAATGTCGATGCTGGAATTCCTTTGGTCAACTATAACACCGGGGTAAGATATGATGAAATTTATTCATATATCAACGGTGTAGCTAATTTGGATTTGTCCAAGCTCCCGACTGAGACTGATGACGATGGATATTATCCTTATGAGTTTGGCCAAGAAGGAAATGAAGCCAATGATTTGGTCATCATGACAGTCTTCCTTAGACAAACTCAAGGTTCTTTGTATCCTAAGTCTCTCAAAATAAAGACGATCGGTGACTCTATCTTGTTCGATTCGGTTCTTTTGACTTATGGAGAATCATCAGACAATCCTTTGGACTTGAGAATTCAATCCAGTGTTTATGATATAAACAGTACGACAAATTCTCAAATCAAATCTTATATAGATTCGGGAAAGACAGCTAAGGATCCATTAAATTTTGATTTCTATAAGGTGTTCAATAAATATTTGAACTGTAACGATAACTATACAATTTCATTAGATGGAACTGGAATGACTAACTTGTCTTCAGTTTATAAGCTTGATTACACTGAGAAACGCACTCAAGATGGAATTTTGGATGTTTTTTCTAGTGGGGAGAGAAGTGGTGCGATGATAGATCAAGGATCATTGAATTATTTCAAATTAGATTCAAATGATAAATTGAGCATAATCGGTACTCCTATTGCTGATTCGGATGGCAATTTCTATAAATCCATATACGGAGACTATAGGACCTCTTTCAGCTCATTTGATTTCTCATTGCTGAGTGGATATGTGAAGAATAATGAAGAGAAGATATATTATTTGACTGATAGTCAATTCGTTTATTATTTCGCTCATCTATGTCAAATCAATGTGCAGGATGATTTCAGTGTAGATGGTGTCACTATTCAAATAACAGATGAAGATAAAGCTGAGTTTACTGCTACTTTTGATTTATATAGCAAGAATACTGGAACTAGATATGGTAAATTTAAAGCTAAGTTCTTCGACGTCAACAACACATCAATTCCTGAGGTTACAGATTATTTGTCCGAAGGCGATGAGCCTTCGACTCAAACAAAAGATGATTTGAAGACTGTATTGGATGCTTTTAAAGGAAACAACTATTCTTATGACACTTTGGTGAATAGCAAAGGTATGGCTAAAGTCTTCTATAATCCCTCCTATTATTTCCTTCAAGTATATGGAGATCCTAATACCAATGAAGGATACTTGAAGGACGGTGACCATATTTATTCCTTTGGAGTTCAGTATGAGACTGATACAAGCGGACAGATTATATATGATTCAAACAATGATATGATTGTCAAGAAATTTGTTGTGAACAAAGGCACAGATTATGCGGATGCTATTCATAATATGAAGCTTCCCGGTATTGGAAAAGTCTATAGCGATGAGAATTCATTGAATTATATGTCTGAGTTCTCTACAGACTTATATGATACTGATAAGTATGACATAGGAACATATGGTGGAATTACATATTGGAATTTAAACGACTATGCTTTAAGTCAAAAGTTATTTGATTACGTTTATTCTGGAACTAAATCATTATTGCCTTTAGGTGTTGGAGTTAAAGTTTCAAATAAAGCCGATTCGAAAAAACTGTCTTTGATATTAGCTAGCACTATGTCAGATGGTTCTCAAAGCGGATATGCTGCTTTGACTTACTATGATATCGGAACTACTTCCAACCCAATTATAGAGAAGCAAATTGAGAATTACTTGTCTAACAAGTAATAGAAAGGATTTGATGCTTATGAAAAAAAGAAAATTAATTCCTGCTTTATCTTCTTGGTTATTATTGACTTGCCTTATAGGATGCAACGACAATAATATTAATTCTTCAAACACTAGTGGGAAGCCTTCGACAGGTGTTCCTTCGACTGTGACTCCTACTGATAAAAAGCCTGTCACCAAAGTAGAAATAAATGGAACGAAGACTTTAATAGTCGGAGAAAATACAAAGCTCATAGCTAATACTGAAGTGACCTGGTCTTCTTCAGATGAGACAGTTGCAACTGTCGATGAAACTGGAAAGGTTCATGGTGTAGCTTCAGGTTCTGTTACCATCACTGCTACTTCTATTGAAAATCCTAGTCTTTCAGCTGAATGGGAGATTTCGGTCAGCATGAGAATTCCTTCCAAGGATAAGTTGACCTTCAGTGCTAAGATCGATGGAAGTGAAGTCTCTCCTGTCGATGGAAAGTATAGTTTTCCTTTAGGAAAAGAAGTGATACTTACTATTAATTCTCAAGAAGGATTTATGACTCCTAGCGTCACATTTAGCTTGACTCTTCCCAGTGATATCGATCAAACAATATGCAGTGTCGAAAATATTGCAGATACGACTAATTCAGCTGAATTTTTAGGAATAGGTAGCTTTGAAGGTGGAACCTTGACTGCAACTTGTTCTTTTGGAGATAGTGAAAGCAAGAGTATAAAGATGCCGATTCAATTCGATGTCATCGATACTAATGCCGATAACAAAGCCAACTTCTTCAATAAGTTTGAAGGATGTGAAGCTGTCGAGAAGAATTCGTTGACCGATGCTAAAATTACTGAAGAAACTAAGACTACTGATTTGACTGATGCTTCTATAAATCCTGAAACACAGCAAAAATCCTCTACTTATACTTTGTTTACCGATGCCGTTTATGTCAATGTGACTGGAGATTCCAAAGAGGATTATTTTGCTGGATCCAGAAATGGTTCTACATATCTTTTCGATTATGACGGCAGCGAGATTGGAACTTTCTATAACTTTGGTAGTTCAGAAAAGTTAGGTGAGTCCTTCGTATTGTTGAATCATGCACCTGTCTATGGACTTGCTAATAGAATCAAAGCTTTATTCGATTCATCTTATGGATTAGATACTGGTTTGGTCAACTTTGGAAATTATGCAGCATATGCATATTCAATTTTCACTATAACTGATGAAAAGGCAGAGGTAGTATCTAATTTCGATTATAGTTCTACACATTATGAATTGAATTTGACGGTGAATTTCGACGGAAGTAAGATTACTTCCTTTAAGTTTACTGAATTGTCTCAAACTTCAAAAAAGAAGATTGAATATAGTCTTGAAGGATCTAACTTCGTTTACGGAGAAAAGAAGGTCGATAGTCAAGATAACAACGAATCCTATTTGTCTTTTGATACATTCTATTACAAGACTCTAAATCTAATTTGTTTAGGTGGAACTAATATCGATTCTGTAGGTGACTACACCAACACTGATAAATATGGAACTAGTGATGATTTCAACGCTGAAGAGAATGCTTATATTCTTCCTAAATATAAATCGTTGGCAATGCGTATAGATCCAACACTTGGAAATCCTATCATCGATAGCATAACAGTGACTCAAGATAACCAAGATGTGATTGTCTCATCCATAGGTAGCAACGGACTAGTCATTTTCCAACCTAAGACTGAAAGAGAGCAACAAGATGATGGAAGCTATAAGGATGTCGTAAAAGAAGGAACCACAACCTTTACTTTAACTTCAGCAAAGAATAAAGTTTCTACTTCTATAAAAGTCGAATTTAAGACTGAGACTATCAATGCTATAGAAGTCATGGACAACAAGCCTAGCAACAATGACTTTGGTGATGTCTATTTGAATGATAATTCAAATTACTTTACATTAAAAGCTTCACCTAATGATGATCAGGTTGATTATGAATACGAAGCTATAGACTCTCAAACTGGTGCTTTACTACCGGATTTGAAAATCGATCACTATGTAGATGGAAACATCGATGGTTTATCTAGCTTCTATTACTATATTGTTGGAAGCAAGGTTGGAACATATAGCTTTAAAATCAGAGTTAAAGGAACTGCTGTTTCTACTAAAGATATCTTTACTATAAACATCAAATCTCCTTTGTCTGATACTGAGATATATAACCATGTAAAGGATAAGACTTATAAGATAACTACAAGTACTTCAGTCCAGACTGTTAAGTTCACATCTAATACAAGTATTGCTTATACTTATAAAAATGAGAGTTCTGGAATAGATCAAACCGAGAATATTGCAGTGACTATCACTGATGGAAAAATCAAGGTTAACGATGTCGAAGAAATTAAGATTACATCTAGTAAAATTGACGATACTGGAAATTCAGAAGGCTCTACTTCAAAAACTACATACACCAGCACTTATAGAGGTCAAAAATTCAACTCATCTTCTAAGTATTATATTGGCGTGATGGCTGAGAATATCAGAGTATCTTCTGACTTTAATACTTTGGGAATATTCTTCATCAACAATTATGGTGGATATGAGAAACAAGAATTTCAAGTGGATAAATCTAGCCAAATTAATATAGATAACCTTCCCTCTTATTTGAATGGAAAGACATTGGTGAATAAGGATTGGAGTTTTATTACTGGTGCAGGTAACTGCACGGTCAGTGTCTCCTTTACTTCGACCCACGCCTCCTTGACAATGGTCAATAATCAGAACACAACTATTGGAACACTTGAGTTTGACTATGCTTACGATTCTACAAGCAATGGAATAGTTGTTTCAAACAGCACTTCTATTATTGGACCTGCTTCTATAGGTGGATATTCGTTATCTGTCATGGGATTGACTTTGTCGGCGGATAAGTCATCAATCGATATCACTATTGGAGCCTTATCTCAGTATTCTGAAGAGCCGTTGACTTCAGAAGTCGAAATCAAATTGTTCTAGCATTTTGTTTCTTTAAGCTGATAGCCGAGAAAGGCTATCAGTTTTTCTTTTAAACTTTAATTAAGGATATGGTCAAAAAAACATAAAATGAATGATTAAAAACTATAATTAGATTTTTAAAAGATGATATAATTCTACCAGTTCAAGTAAAAGGACCGTATTAAACATGAAAAAAACATCAAAATTAGCTCTTATTTCTTTGTTAGCTGCTATTTCATTAACAGCATGTGGTGGTAGTGAAAGTAGTAAACCTTCTTCTACTCCTACCAACAACACCGGTAGTTCTCAGACTCCCACTAAGCCTTCGACTCCATCGACACCTGAGCCTAAGCCTTCTTATGCTATTACAGCTACTGAGGGTGAAGGTTATAAGGTTGAGGGATTGCCTGAGACTGCTAAGGAAGGTGAGATAGTCACATTTACACTTACTCTTGATCAAGGAAAGGAAGCAGATTCAGTCAAAGCCGGTGATGTCGATTGCACTTTGAATGATGATGGTTCTTATTCGTTCACCATGCCCGGTAAAGCAGTGAATGTTGCTGTCACAGTTAAGAACAAGAAATTCAAAATCAACTCTATTTATTTCGATAGTGGAATGAGTTACTATAACCCAACACTAAGTTTTAATGTTGGAGATGAGTTTGAATTTGGTCAAAAAGTAGATTTCACATTGAGCGCTACAAATTCCGACTTTTACGCTTCTACTCTTGGAAGAGAAGCAATCTTTATCAATGATGAAGTTATCGATTTGGGTAGCCTTGGCCTTTCCGGTTCAGTAACAACTGTCGATAATTTGAGTTTCACAATGCCTGCAAAGGATGTCGACATCTATGTCATGCCTAAGGCAGTGGATATGACATCTGGTGATGCTGATAAGAGAATTAATAAGATTGTTATCGATGAAGCTCCTTCAGAAATCAAGGTTTTCTCTTCTGAAAAATTTTTATATGATTCAACATATAATTATGTTTTCAATAGTCTTTATGTAGCAAGAACTGATTCATATATTGTGACAAAGGTTTCTTATAAGGCAGACAATGTTTCTGAATGGACTGAGTTGGCTTTATCAATGACATGGACAGACAATATCTCTTTTATTTCTTTGAGCAATTTAAATCGTGGTACAGTCACTGGAGATCTTCATTTAAAGATTGAAGGAAAGAAGGTAGCAAGTCACAAATTGACAATTGTCAATGGTGATGTCGTAACCTTTGCCAAACAACCTGCTGCAACTTATGTAGAAGGAGATCCTGTAAGTTTGTCATTTACAGGGGTCGATGCAGACAAGGTTATCAAGTATGATATTCAAGGTGCTGAAAACACAGCATCTTCAACTGCTACTAATATTATATTCGAGATGCCTGGAAATGATGTTACCATCACATTCTCAACTACCGATAAAGGAAAGATTACTTTTGAAACTATTGAAGGTGTGGAAAGTGCAGTTGCTAAAGATTCTGCCTATTCATACTATGCAAATGAAATCACTTCAGCATACCCTGGAGCTATATTGTATGTATACGCAACCCCTAAGGCTGGATATACAATCACTGCTGCGTATATAAACGGAGACAAGGAACACAAGGTTACAATGGGTAATTATGATACTTGTTTCAAACTTACTATGCCAGAATCGGGTGATGCATTGATAGGATTTGAAGTGGAAAAGAATGGTTCTATCAACCTTGAAAATACAGTTGGAAAAGATGAAACCATAACTGAAGTCAAATACTATTCAAGTTCTTATGCTTCAAGTACTTCCGAAAAGACATATAACGGATTTGGTGCAAATGCTGACGTCTATATGTTTGTGAAGGTTAAGGATGGTTATAGTTTAGGTGATGCTACAATTACAAATAATGGAACTAATACTACATGTAAAGTAACTAATAGTTATAGTGGAAGTTATTATAATTTTAAGATGCCTTCTGATGGAAGTGATGTTTCAATCAATATTAATGTCATCAAAAACGGAACTATAACAGTACAAGTAGATTCGACTTATGTTGAGTCTACATCTTTATCCAAGAGTAATTATTCATCAGATAACCTAGCTAATAATGCTATAGGTGCTGGTGAGACCTTCTATGTATTTGTTAAAATGAAGGAAGATGTCAGTGGATATAGTTTAGGCCAAGCACAAATCAAGGACAAGGATGACACAGCTGTAGACGTTCAAGAAAATTACGGAAATACTTATTACCAGTTCACAATGCCTTCTGATGGAAGTGATGTGACAATTGTTATAAGTATGGTAAAAAATGGAAACATAACAATCGCTGATAATGCTGGTGTCTCTGAATCTAAGATTTCTACTGGTGCAAGTTGGTCACAAGATGCAAGCAAAGCCGATGATTTTGCTCCCGGTAAGAAATTCTATATTTTAGCTAAACCTGTAGATGGAAAACTTGTTACCAAGGCTAGTATGAGTGATGGTACTGAATTCAAAGCCACTGAAGTTGAGGCTACATATAATTACGGTGATGGATTCTCTTACTTTAAGTTCACAATGCCTAAAAATGGTGTTGCTAACATCAGCTTCACTACTGCAGATGCAAAGAAGGTCACATTTGATACCGTTGATGGTTTAACCTTCTCCTTCCCTTCAGGTGCTACGAGTGGAACCTCATTTGCTGTCGGCGAAAAGGTTCAAGTAATGGCAACTGCTAGTTATGGTTACACAGTAAAATCGTTAGCTATCAAGGATCATGCTGATGTTCAAGTCGACAAAAAGACTGATGATTCTGGAAATACTTATTATGAATTCGTCATGCCTGATTATGATGTGACATTAACTGGTAGTGTTGAAGCTAGTCAAGTTGTAACCATTTCTGTCTTGGGAACTAAGATGCCTAGCAAAGCTTATGCAGTAACTATTAATGTAAATGGTGTTTCGTCAGCACCTATGTATTCATATTACGATTCAGGTAAGACTGATGTTTCTATTAAATGGATTGTTGGTGATACATTGACATTCACATATACCACCTCTGATTACAGAACAGATGATGATATTTATGTAGTAATTACTAAAACAGATGGATCAGTTAAAGAAATTCAAATGTCAGGAGGTTCCTTCAACTACTCAGCAACTGCTACTCTTGAAGCTGATTGGGCTTCTATTTACTTCAGTGTAGGCAGCACACTTACAACTAAGTAATTTAAACTTATATTAGTGCACGCATTTGCGTGCACTTTTTTGTTTTTTTAATATAATAATCAAGAAATGAGGATAGAATTATGAATAAAAAAAAGAAGTTATACTCTATTATCCTATTAGGTGCTGCTTTATTGTCTTCATGTGGTAAGTCGTCTTCTATCGATAGCAATCCTACTACACCATCGATAACTGGTGGTGACAATAGCAATTCAAGTGTCGATAGATATTTAGTGTCTTTTAACAAGGTTAGTGACTGCTCTATTCAATTAGATCATTCCGATAACAAGTATAAAGAAGGCGAGTTGGTTTCTATAGTATTGGGCATAAGTAATGAATCTAAAGAATTCGATAGATTCGAATGTGACGATGTATCGATAGAAATCAATAGTTCTACATCAAATCGCATAGAAGCATCTTTTATAATGCCTAAAAAGAATGTGGTCATTGATGTGATTCTGAAAGATAAGGATTTAGATTCTTTTAGAATTAAAGAATTGAAGAACTATTCATCTTATGATGCTTCATTAAAAGAAGGAGATAAATTCAAGGCTGGAGATAGTGTTGAACTCATATTGTCAGGCTCTTATTTTTCATCATCAGATGAATCTAACACATATATTCAAATAGATGATGAATATTACCATCCTTCATTGGTTGATTCTATCAATGGTTCTGCCACCTCTATGAGCTTATCGTTTGTTATGCCCAACAAAGACATATCTATTATTATTTCTACTGGAAACAATCAAACCAGCAAAAATGGATTTAAAGTTTCTTTAGATGAAAATGAATATGTCGATTTGATCGCATATAATCCAGAAGAAAAATATACTAGATTTTATGGTGGATTGGTGAGGAAGATTGGATATAAAGTGACATCTGTTCAATATAAGATAGGAGCTGATGGTCAATGGACTGATAACTATTCTTTGTTTGATATCAGAAATATTTGTAATTTATATATATTGAATATAACAGCAGATGTTGAAATAAAAGTTACAGGTGAATTCACAGGCGTTAGGACGATAACATATATAAATGAAGATGCCATTATTCCTACTACTAGTTCTTTATATTATGAAGGAACTGAAGGCGACACTTATAGTGTCTCCTTCAAGCCTCATCCTAAATATACTTTGACTGGTAAGCCGACATTTGAAGGTGTGGAAGTAAATGATGACGACGTCACAGAAACTTATTTTAAATTGACCATAGGTCTATCAGATATAACTATTACTTTCCCGGTAAAAATAAATAATAAAATCACTGTATTAGATAACGATGATCTTGATTCTTATATTATCAAAAAGAACAATATAGAAACTGATTATTGTGCTTCATTAACAACCTTTAATTTCTATCCTACTATGAAGAGAGGAAAAGTTATTACTTCCGCTAGAACTATAGATTCTAACGGAACAAAGGGTAGTTGGTGTTATCCCACTGATGACAGTTATGGTGTTCAATCTATCGAAATGAGAATGCCTAAATCTGGAGACTGTCAGGTAGAAATAAATACTGCTGATGGATTCACTATAGATATAGACAAAACAGATCATGGTTCTATGACTATTAATAGAGATACATTTAGAAAAGACGATAGAGTCTATTTTACAATCCAAACAGAATCAAATTTCTATAGATTTAATAAATTGATAGATTCAGAAACAGGTGAGACTATAGAGACTACCATGAATGAGAATAGCGGATACTTCACTATGCCTGAGAAGTCCTTGAAGCTCAAGGCCATAATAGTTGAAGTAGAAAAAACTGATGTCAATTTAATTGGAGATTTGGATAAACTTGAGTCCATTGAGATTCAAGGAAATAAATCTTTAACTAGAATGAATAAAGATAAAACCTTAGGAACATTCATTGTTGGAGAATACATAACTATACTACCGGTAACTTTAAAATCACAGTATCAAGATGATTATATTGTTACTGTTAAAAAGAGAGTCAATGGAAAAGAAGAAGAGATTAAATCTGGTAATGGATCATATTTATTTTCGGTAGAAGAAGGACTTACTGATATAGTTATGTCAGTAGAAGAAAAAGCACAAGTAAAAAGCTTTAAAGCTACTATCAATAAGCCTGATGGTGTAAATCTAACGTTTAAAGTCAATTTTAAGCCAGTTATTTCTTTAGATGATACTTTGATTCCTGGTGCTGATGGGAAAGCAAGACTAGAGATATTTGTAAATGGATATGCAAAGCCAACGGATTATAATGTTCAAGTGTTGGATAACGAAAACAATGAAGTTGTAGCTGAGTCTGGAATGATTAGTGTCGCTTATATGATTTATAGCGATATTACGATCAACATAACAGCTAAATAAAATGTGAGGATTCTATATGAAGAAATTTAAACTAATTGCTTTGATTTTGTTATTAGGTAGTGTTGCATCGTGTGGAAAAGAATCTATTAGCAATTCGACCATATCTTCCACTTCGGATAAAAAAACTGATATATCATCGACAAAGAAGCCAGAAACAATCGATGATAAATTCGATAAGTTGTTGTCTGATATGGCTTATGGATATAGATTTAAAACTACTGCCACAACATTGACTAGTGATGGATACTCAAATTATTGTCTTGATATAGGTGTAAAGGATAATGGATATGAGTTCATTAGATATGATTCTAAACAAAATCAAGAAGCAGATAGAAATTCTGTATATGTAGAATATTTCTATTCTTACGATCCGGAAGCTTTCACTCCTTTAGTATCTATGCCTATGTTAGATATTTCTAATAAGATAGATTATTATCCTTATACTATCAATGGCAAAAATCTCGAATGGTCCGACTCAGGATATCAGAATATGTTCACATATTTTGAAAAGGATAATTATTTAGATGATGAGGGTACTTATACACTGGATGTCGAGGACGATTATGTTAAAACATATCTTCCTTTATTAGCCACTCAGTTTTTGCATGAATACACCAGAACTATCAAAGGATTTTCTTTCATCTATAACAAGGATAATGATGGATTTGATGTAAATATAGTGTTCAATCCTATCACCGGATCTTTCTCTAATACTGAATTAGAGATTCAAGGTCAAGTAATTCCAGGTGATGATTTTGAATTTAAACAAGCTGAATATACTAAGACTGGTGAAGAAAAAGAAGAGTTGAACCAAGTCTTTTCTAAATTAAAGAATAACAAGTATTCTTTTGTAGATACAACTTATTCAATTGATGAAAACAGCAATAAGACAGTCGAATCTAAATATTCAGGTAAAACAGATGGATCTAGTCTGATACTTGAATCGGAGACTTCAACGTCAAAGATGAATTTCTTATATAAGAATGTCGGAAACAATCAAATCCAACAAGCCAATAAACTTGGAAATGATTATTATGCTTATGGATCAGTTATCAATTCATCTATAACACCATTACTTCCATCATTTGATATGTCTTCTATATTCTTTAATAAGACTGATGATAATAAGTATGTATATGATGGTAGAGCAAATTTCTTAAAGACGAATACTTATAATTTTTCAGGTGAAGGCTTAGCTGTTACTTCGATGAATGTAACTTTCGATGATGATTCAGTATTGTTTGAAATCGGATTTGATAAATCAACAAATATAGAAGAAATCAAGTATACTTTCTTGAATGAATCCAATATAGCCGATAGTATAGAAATAAAAACTGATTGTTCTGATGTTAAATTATCGACTTTACTCGAAGGTTATTCTAAGGTACTGATTGGATTAGAAGAATTAATTGGTGGAAAAGATAACTTGAATCTCATTCCAGTAGTTGGAGGAAGACAATCTGTAGCAGGTCTTTATTATTCCGATGGAGTTGATGGTGATGGTGAAGAAACAAAAGAGAAGTATTATGGAATAGAATATAGGTTGATTGGAATAAGTGGATTGGAACAAATAAATCTATATGAGACTAAATTGATAGACGCCAGTTTCATAGCTACTAAAACTCAAGGAACTCATTTCTCTGGTGATTTGTTCACAAAAGAAATTCAAGTCAATGGTGATACTAAGACATTGAGATTGGAAGTTGCGTCAGGAACCACTTATCAGACATTAGCCATTGCAATAGATGTAGCATAAAAAAACTGGATTATCAGTGTAATCCAGTTTTTTGTTTATTTATTTATTCTCTAGTTAAGATAGTCGAATCAGACTTGCCTGAATCAGATTCAATAGTCAGTGTATATTCATTATTTGATAATGTTATTGTGATTGAATATCCACCACACTCAAATGATAGATTATTATCTGAAATAGATACGTTTGTACCTACATATTCTGTTTCATCATCTAAATTGAAGCCCATTTTAAATGTGACTGAATATACATATTCATCTTTAGAATACTTATCAGTATTCTTTTTCTTCTCTACTTTAATTTGTACTTTTTGATTCTTGAATGGACTGGTTGAAGAGAATGATCCAGTGAATGTTCCATACATTTTGCTCAAAGAATCAAATTTACTTATCGTATTTATATCAAATGGAAGTTTAGAAGAGTCAGAAAAGATCTTATATTCGACATATCCTCCATTTTCATGAAGGAATTTGACTGTATCGATTTTTGAATTCGATAATTTGATCTCGGCTTTGATGATATCTTCAACTTTATAAGAATCATCTAAATCAGAGAACGAGTCGAAGTAATAAGCAAATCTATCTGGCATTATGGTCAATGAATAAACATTTGTTTCTTTATCGAATGTGAAGGCTTCAATCGGCTCACTTCTTCTAGGCATAGAGTAGGATAAATCAGTTATATACGATCCATTGCTATCCTTTTCTTTTTCTTCTTTATAGTAGTATGTTCCATCCTCTTTTGTGATTTCATGTACATATCCATCTTTGACTAAAGCACCGCTGAAATTATTATCATCGATTTGATAGAACATTACAGAGGAGGATATATATCCTTCGAGATGAGGCATTTTAACATTGCTTATATTTGATACATTTCTTTCAAAACTATAAGGATTGCTAAATAAGTTATCAAAGGCTGATTTCAATGCATAATGATAGTCTTTGTGCTCATATGGAACAGGTCTATTAGCTTCGTGATCAACGTTTTTGTCATTGTTAATAGTGAAGTCGATTTCATAATGGAATGGAGATCCATCCTTATCATTAGCTTCCTTACTAACTATATGGAATGATTCTATGGAGTCGTTCTTAACTATAATTTTGAATTCATCAAAACTTATTATGGATAAGATTGCTATTTTTGATGTGAAGTTTCTAGCAGCCTTATATCTATTACCTGCTGTTTGACCATCTTTTGAAAAATCCAAGTAATAGTTACCATCATTATCCTTATCGAAGAAACCTGAATCACTTGTTTCATCGTAGAATGGATTTGATACCATTGACCAGGATAAAGATCCTTCTCCATCTGAGGCTTTGGTCAATACTAGATTGTTATTTTCATCTATATCATATGTTCCGACATATTCATTAGAATCTTCAGTGATTTTAAAATAATCTAAGCTTCCTTCTTTATCTCCGACTTTTCTATCGTAGTGATAAGAATCATCGCTGAATTTAGTTGTGAATGTTGTTGTTTGATTTAAGTCATCACCATCAAAATCTTTGATGGTTCCATTTATAGTCAATCCTGTTTTCATGGATTCGAACAAATCGAATAAGGACTTAGTCGATTTAGAAGTAGATGAATTGTTAGTGGATTGTTTGTTGGTCGATGATGGGTTTGTACTAGGCTTAGATGTGTTGGGTGTTGTGTTTGTGCCACTGCAACCGACCAACAACAAAGCTAAAGATAAAATAGATAGATGTTTAGATTTCATGATTTCCTTCTTTCATTGGCCTTAAGATTTAACACTATTGTGCGATATTTATTCAAGAGAAGATTTAAGCAATTTGATTTAAACCAAAAAGCAGCCATCCTATAATGGCTGCTTGATGATAATATTGATTATCAATTAGTAAGTATCTGGAACTGATAAAGCACTGCTGAATACATGAATTTTTACAGAGTTTTGTGCGACACCATTCCAATTTAAATATGGACTCACTGATAGCTCATATACATTTCCGTTTATAGTCTTTGTATAGAGTTTATAGGCGGCGTAAGTATCGTTGTAATTTGATTTGTCGGTTAAGGTCCAACCATCTTCTACTAATTTTGCATTATAGTTTTCTATGAATTCATCTCTTGCAGTTTCATTTTCAAATTTCTTGGTTTCAAAGTAACAATCGTTATGACCGGCATCATATAATGAATTTGTATGAGAGATTGTATTATCCCATCCTGGCTTTGCATATAAGTAAGGAACAACATTGTCGATTTTCCATGCTTTCATTTCATTATATAAAGAACTATTTGCTTCTTGGAATGAAGTAGGTTCATCGTGTTCTTTAGCCTTGGTCCAGTCTATATCGATGGTAGTAGAACCATAATTAGAATAATTGGCTTCGATTGTGACTTCTTCATCAAAGGATTCTAGTTTTGTAGAAATCTTAGATACATATCCATCAGTGATATAGAGATTTCCTTGATCGATATATTGACCATTCATATAAGGAAGATATAAGCACTGACCTACGAATTGACCATTCTTTCCATTTCCACCACGTGATACATATGCACCATTAGAGTCTTTATCAGCAAAGATATCAGCTGAGAAAGCAAAGGTTGGATAACGATTTACTGTATCGCTCTGGAATGGAGTTGTATGAGTCTTTTCAATATATAAATCTTTGGTAGTATCATTGTAACTATACTCATAGTATCCAGTATCAGTCTTTTTAATACCAGTATGTGTTGTTTTACCATTTATAGTTACTACTTGGTCAATAGCATCTTCATTAAACTTCATTGTGTACATATTGACTGACGATCCGTAATCCAATGAGTATTTAACTGTATAGTTATGGCTTGAAGCTGAAGCATTTCTTGCTGTTTCGATAGTGTCATGATAAGTCTCATGTGTGAAAGGCTCTATATGTTTTATTTTAGCAGTGCCTATTTCTGAAATAGTTCCAGTAGCTATAAATCCGTATTTGGTGTCAGGATCAGATTCATTTGTTGCGGCAGGATCTACGACCATGGTGACTCCATCGATCACTCCGTTTGTGACGGAGAAATACAAGTCATCCAAAGCTACATTAGATCTTCTTAACAACATTAAAGGAATCAAAGTTTCATAGTAATATCCACCGATGTAGTGATATGTTTTTCCTCCATCGAATGTTGCGAAGTCTTCATAGGAGAAATAATCACTTTCTCCTCCAGTTACTCCTAAGAAGTTGGCGTAGTTAGCGTCAAAGCTTCTTTTATTTCCTTCCTCATTAGTCAAAGTCTCTTTTGCGAGTTTATTATTTATATCGATGTATTCTTTGGAAAGACTAGAGCCATTTCTTACATAGGCTTGGTTCATTGTTTCTTTTTGCTTGATATTATCGTATGCAGTTACTGAGTATGCATCAGTTAAATTGTATTCAAGGTTAAATAAATATGAATCGTCATTTTCTTCGAATATGATTTCTAAATCAGTATCACCTTTTTCTGTGGAATTCAATTCATAGTCATAATCGTAGAGCTTTTCGTTAATATTGAATTTAGCTGCTCCGGTGACAGTCTTGAACATGTCTTCGTTCATAGCTTCACCTTCTTCGACGGTTACTTCCATCTCAGAATAGACGGATTCATCATCCGCCATTGTGGCCTTGATGATTACAGTTCCAAATTTATCAGGCATTGAAGTTAGCAAAGCTTCCTCTTGCTCTTGATTTTTTAATCTAGAAACTTTAACTATGCTTTCATCGGATGAAGTCCAATTGACATCCTTGTTTCCATATTCATCTACGATTGCATAGATAGATCTTTGTTGATTAGGATAGAGATTTCCCATCATCTTAAGCTTAATTCTGTCATCAGTATGGAGCTCTTTGTTAGAAGAGGTTGTATCTTTTCCAGTGTCTGATGTGTTAGGCTTTGGTGTAGGTGTAGCACTAGGATTGGTAGAAGGTTGTGTAGATGGTTCTGTTGTCTTGCCACACGATCCTAGCAATGTTAATAATATTAGTGTGGAAAGACCTATTTTATTTTTTCTCATTTGTTTTTATTCCTTTCGTTTTATCTATGAGGGCTAGATTATAAAGGCATAAGTTATCCTAGTCAAGTGATTAGATAACACAAGCATCACTTGTCAAATAAACATCGATAATATGAAATATGGTTGTTTGATTCTCTTTAATATTTTGTGTAATCAGTCTTCTATATTTTTGATAAAATAATAAAAGTTAAGTGCTTACACAAGAGCAATAAAGGATTAAAGGAGAAATTGTTATGGGAAAAAGCTATTTTACTTCTAAGAACAATGTAAAAGCTAAAGACTATACGAATATATTGGATGATGCAGAGGAGCATGATAAGTCTAAATCATATGATAGCTTACCTTTTGCTTATAAGCATGTAAAATTGAAAAGTGAATATATAAGTGAAAATGTACTCCTTTCAGTGAATCACTTAAAAGTATTCTATAAGAAGAAACACTTCTTAAAGAAGGAATACATCAAAGCGGTTCATGATATCAGTTTTAAAATTCATAAAGGTGAAATCTTTGGAATAGTAGGAGAAGAGGGAAGTGGAAAGACTATTACGGCTAAAGCTATAGTAGGGGAAGAAAGCATAACTTCTGGTGCTGTCTATTTTAAAGGTGCACGTATTGCAGCTGGAGACAGATGGAACAGGAAGGAAATAGAGTGGTCTAAGAAAAATGGAAAGAAGGAAATCGAAAGATTGAAGAACGCTAAGACCATAGAAGAAGTTGAGGATCATCCTTCTAAAGTCGATAACCTTTATGTAGGAAAAGAAATCTTGGATTATTCTTTAGTTCGCTCTAAATATGCAGTATCTACTAGATTCTTAATCTATAGTGAATTGAGCAAAGGACATTCCTTTGATTATGCTTTGAAGTATATAGAAGCATTAGCCGAGAGTTTTATCGGTGGAACTTATGATAGAAGCAAATACTTCTTTATAAATGATCAGGAAGCTAATGAGAATGGATATCACTTATTGAGAAGAATTAAAGTGTTGACTGAGAAGGATGTATTGGATTCCTTACTTCCAACTAACGATTTAGCTCTATTGATTCAATCTAGAATTAAAACAGTAAAAATGAACATAAAGTTGATTAAAGAAGAACAAACAAGAAAAATCAAGCAAATAAAATTCGATAATGAAAATAATGATTATAGATTGAGAATTCAAATACAACCTTTGTTCTTAAATGCATTAGACCCTGATATGAATGTTAGAGATGTTTTGACTAGTAGAATCAAATCTTTAAACAATGCTGCTATTGCAGAAAGAAGCTCTAAGGCTTTGGAAGAAGTCGGACTAGTTTCAAGTTACTTCTCTTTATCGGTTAAAGATTTGAAATCTTTTGAAGCAGTTAAAGTTGAATTGGCCGCGACTTTAGCTGCTAACCCTGAACTTTTGATAGTCAATGATCTTCCTAAGACATTGACTAAAGAGGAAGAAGAGGAATTTATTGAGTTGTTGAAAAAACTTAGAAACAAAAGAATGATCTCTATTCTTTTCATGAGCAGAAATCTTAATTTGGCTAAGCAAATTTGCGATACTATCGGCATTCTTCATGATGGAGACATGGTCGAATTAGCAAAGAAGGATGAGCTTTTGAGCAATCCTATTCATCCTTATGGAAAAGCCTTTGTTAAGGCTTTTGAAAAAGACGATGGTGATCATAAAGTTGATTATGATTCGTCGAAGAAACGTGATTATTCAAAGGAGAAGCCGACATTCCAAGCAGTCATTCCAGGTCATTATGTCTTGTTCGATACTAATGAAGCTATCGCTTATAAGAGCTTGATTCAAAGCCAAAACAAGTTTAATAAGTGACCGTTTAAATCCTTTAGTCGATTATCTAGTTTTATCTTTTATCAGCTAAATCATTTACTTGTTTAATTATTTGACTTTCATCTTGCAATGAATATAAGGAAGGAATTCTTTTATGAGCAATACGAACAATAAAGAGCAAAAGAAAGAATGGTCAACTTTTAAAAAATGGATAGTATCTATATTGATAATATTATTGACTTTAGTTGTTATTTTAGGAGGGACTATATGCGCTTTGTATATACGTTCTGTAACGTATAAACCTAATACTCAAAAGCCGAATATAGATACGAAAAGCGAATTCGTAACTCAAGGAAATGAGAATGGTACAAAAAGAGCAATCTATGATAAGGACGGTAATAGATTGCAGATAAAAGGCATCAATGCTGGGAATGTACTTGTTCAAGAAGGATGGATGAGCCCATTCGACAATGATCCTAAGAAAGATGAAGATGGGAATCTTATAAAGGATAATGATGGTAATTTAACTTATGCGGAGTTCACTCAGGAAGACTTTGAAGAAGGATTGTCAAATAATCCAAATTTAAAAGGTAACAAAGATGAATTGATGAATCTTTATTATAAGTCTTTCTTCTCTGAAGATGACTTTAAGAAAGTTAAAGAATTACAATTCAATACCATTAGACTTCCTTTCTATTGGCGAAATATTTTAAATGACGATTTTACTAGAAAAGATGAAAGTGTTGCATTCTCTTATTTAGATTGGTTCGTAGAGCAATGTAAGGTTAATGATTTATATGCTATCTTAGATTTGCATGGTGTTCCTGGAAGTCAAAACGGTTTTGAGCATTCGGGATTGTTCTTAGAGCAACCAACATTTTGGCATAACGAGACATACGAGAATGCTGTCATAGATTTATGGGACTATGTCAGTGAACATTACACAAACAATAGAAAAGATATCGCTCCTTGGATTTTATCTTATGATGTTATAAATGAACCTCAATCTTCAAAGAATAAAAATCAAGATAAATATTGCACTGATTATCAAGATAAATTATATAAGGTTATAAGAGAAAACAATGATCAGCATCTTATCACATTAGAGTTCATGTGGGACTATTCAGTATGCCCTAATCCAGATAAATATGGATGGTCTAACATCATGTATGAATTGCATCAATATAATTGGAATAGCAATCTTATCAATTTGGAAACATTCAAATCTTACTTCGATTCGAAATTATTAGGTCACGATTATGATGTTCCTATTTATATAGGTGAATTTAATTGGTTCGAAAATTTGGATAGTTGGAAGAAATGTTTGGTCGATTGGTACGATGATAGAGGATATGGTTGGACCATATGGAACTATAAGACCACAGTAACTGGTGGCTGGACTTCATCTTGGGGTGTTTATACAGCACAGATGAAATTAAATAAGAAAAAAGAAGAAACTAAAGTAAATATTCATACTTGTACTTTAGATGAATATAAGAAGGCCTGTGAATTAGTCAAGACAGAAAATTGTGCTACTTCTTTTACATATGATATGATTAACATGTATAACACTGAATGGAAAGTTTAAATAGTATAATTAGATAGAAGACAATATTACGATTTTGAAATAGTGATATGATATTCACATATATGGAGATATATAAATGAAAAATAAAATTAAAGATGATCCATATAGTTATAGAAAGGAATTATAAAATATGGCTTATTTAATTTTGTCTATTGTGAGTTTAGTTCTTTGTGTAGTTTCCGGATTTTTGATTTTTGTTAGCAATGCTGCTTTGGTTAACAAGGCTTGGGAAAATGGCGATGGATTCTGGTCCGAGCAATTAGCTACAAACGTGAGAAATACTTCTATTGTTCTACTCGTTGTTTTTATCGTGCTAGCAATTGTTTTGTTTGTTCTTTTTCTTAGAAAGAAAAAGAATGATAAGAGACGTAAAGAATTAGAAGAAAAAGAGAATAACAAGTAAAATAGAAAAGCTCAATGACCTAATCATTGAGCTTTTTTAAATCAAATTTTTCTTATTTATTATCGTCGTTCTTTACTTTATCATCTTGTTCTTTCATAGCAGAGATGGATTCTGTGACAACATTTGCTATGGAAGATATTTTAGTTATATCGGATGGGATGATCAGCTTAGTAGCTTTACCCTCTGCGACTTTAGATAATGTCTCATAGGATTTGATTGTTAATACAGCGTTAGATGGATTGGCCTCATTTATCATTTTTATTGCTTCAGCCTCGGCTTTTCTCACCATCAATTCACCATCAGCCTCAGCTTTTTTGACTTTGAGAATCGCCTCAGCTTGAGCCTCGGCTTTTTTGATAGTTGCTTCTTTCTCAGCTTCTGCATTTAATATTGCTGCCTCTTTGTTACCTTCAGCGATAGTTATCGCAGAGGTCTTTTCACCTTCAGCTATCAATATCTTTTCTCTCTTTTCACGTTCCGCTCTCATCTGTTTTTCCATTGCAGATTGAATATCTTTTGGAGGCAAGATATTTTTTACTTCGACACGCGTGACTTTGATTCCCCAAGGATCGGTGGCGTCATCAAGGATTTGTCTCATCTTAGTGTTTATGATGTCACGACTGGTTAGGGTTTGATCCAAGTCCAAATCACCGATAATATTTCTCAGTGTCGTGGCAGATAATGCTTCTATACCTGCGATAGGATTCTCTACTCCATAGGTGAATAATTTAGGGTCAGTCACATTGAAGAAGACGACTGTATCTATTTGCATAGTGACGTTATCTTTTGTGATGACAGGTTGAGGAGGAAAATCATAAATTTGTTCCTTCATCGAGACTTTCTTTTGAATTCTATCCACAAACGGAGCTAGGAAATGAATTCCTGTGTCCCAAGTACAAAGATATTTTCCTAATCTTTCAATTACGTATTTATCTGTTTGGTTTACTATCTTAAGTGAGCAAAGCAAAATGATTAAGACTATAAATACTATTACTGCAAAGATTGAAATAATGACTATTGCTTCTGTTGGCATTTTATAATCCTCCTTTAATTAGATTTTTTGACAAGAAGTTTATTTCCTTGTATGGAAATGACTTCTACGATTGAATCGACTTCTATTGTATCATCTTCATCTCGTTTGATAGCATTCCAAATGATATCATTAATTTTTACTTCACCTTTTTCTAGAGAAGTTATTCTTTTTACTACGATTCCTTTTTTTCCTATCATAGTATCTACATTTGTCTTTGAATGGAGATGAACAAGTCTCTTTTGGAGTATAGGTCTTATTACTAAGAAAGTTATTAATGACACTCCAACAAAGACAATAATCTCACCCCAGTATGGCATTCCAGGAATAAAAGTTATGGCGAAAGCTACTATAGCTCCAACACAAAACCATACTGAAACTAAAGCTTCAGTCAACAGCTCAGCCATCAAAGCTAAAGCGAAGATTACGGCCCAAACTATTAACATTATTATAAGTTCAGTCATTACTTAATCTCCTTCCTTAAATCTATGATCAATAAGTTTTCTTTTTGATCATAGTAGCATTTATATTTTAGAGTACTTTTTGAGAAATCATGATTTATAAGATTCCCAATCTTTGATACAAAATCTGTAGAGGATACTCTGACATATGATTTCCCACCAGAGAGAACAAACATGTTCTCTTCTGGATATTTTTTAGACTCATAATCATCTTGACTGATTGGATGAAGAGCAATTTTATAATTGCTAACATCTAATCTTAGCATCACGGTATAACTATTAGCCAATAAATCTAATCCAGGCTTGTTAATAGTTATATTGGTTGGATAAATAGTTGCTACTGCATTCTTTTCGTTTTTAGAAAATCATTGAAACATGTATTCCCCCTTTTACTAAGCATATAATACTAATAAATTATAGGAAATTCAATAAAAGTCAAACCTCTTCTATAGTTCTTATTTTTAATATTTTCTAAGGATATGTAACTACTAAACCTAACTCTAAATATTTTATAGTTAAACCTATTTCATAAGATATATTTAATCCTACTCTATGAGAAGTAATCTATTTTGTGAAGCAAAAAAATTAAATCACCATGAAAGCTTGACCGCTAGAGAAGATTGATTTAAAACCAAAAATATGTTATAATTTTTCAAACAAAGATATCCATGTTTGCTTTTAAAATAAACCCATATCTATAGTTGCGAGGGAAGGGAAAATGATTAATATCGCTATAGTTGAAGATGAAAAAGTGGCTTCGGATTTGATATATGATTATCTTTTAAACTACGGCAAGAAATCAGGTGAAGAATTTAACGTCACCGTTTTCAAAGATCCTCTTGCGTTGCTTGAAAATTATAAGCCCACCTATGACCTTATATTTATGGATATAATGATGCCTAATATGGATGGTATGCAAGCTTCACATAAATTACGTGAACTTGACAGCTCGGTGCTTCTTATATTTATTACCAATATGGGAGATTATGCCGTAAAAGGATATGATGTAGGTGCAAGCGCATTTATTAAAAAGCCAGTATCATATTTCGATTTCGAGCAGAAAATGAACCGTGCTATTTATACCATAAAAAGCCGTGATGATAAGGTGCTTATTATTTCAAGCGGTACTACTAAATTTAGAATTTTACTTAGAGACTTAATGTATATCGAAGTATCGGGGCATAAATGCATATATCATACTTCAAGCGGAATCATTGAAGGCAGAAATACTTTAAGTTCGCTCTCTAAGCAGCTCGAGATATATGATTTTATGCTCTGCAACAGTTGTTTTCTCATCAATCCTACCTTTATAAAAAAATATTAGCGGATATACAGTCAAAGTTGGCGATGATATTTTAGAGATAAGCCGCTCAAAAAAGAAAAATTTCATGATGCAATTCAATAATTGGATAGCAAAAGGCGGAAGTATCTAAAATGGAATTTTCATATTTATTATCCTATATCGGCGGCTCGATAACATTTATAATAGTAACTTTTTGTGGTGAATTTCTTTTCTCCTTAAACTATAAAAGAAAAGATAAATTTGTCTTGAGATATAGCCTTTCTTTACTTATCACATTATCTTTAAGCGTAGCACTTACCATACCCTATTATATTGTCGATGTTATATATAAAGAAATAGTATGGTCAAACATTGTTGTCATCGTCTTATACCTTTCAATGTTTACCTTAACGGTAATAGCCAATAAACTTTGTTACGACGAATCATTTACTTCCTGCCTTTTATCAGGGCTTGCCGGTTACGCCTCCCAGCATATTTTTTATGGTACTTATTCAATAATAAACATTGCAACCAATCTTGAAAACACTATATATGGGCTATTTCATTTTTCGGATATCAATCTTGTATTTGTATGTAGCAATTTTCTATGCATGCTTATTCAGCTTGCTATCGCATCGATTGTACTTACGCTTTGTTATTTTCTAGTAGCACGAAAGACCAATAAAATTTCGCCAGTAGGCTTTGTTCAAAAAAATGTATGCTTTATCACAGGCTCTACAATTATGATTGTGCTTATATTTAATGCGTTTTGTGACGTGTTCGCTTCATTTAATATCGCAACCTCTATATTCGGTAAACTGCTACTCGTCGTTTGTTGTATCTTTATTCTAGTATTTTACTATAATATGCTTGAAGCAGGTTCTTATAAAAACGACTTAGATATTGTCAATAATCTCAACCGATCCGAACGCAGGCACTTTGAAAAACTCAAAAAAGACATGGAACTTATAAGTATAAAGTGTCATGACATAAAACATTATATCGCTATGGCAGGAGAAAACGGCGGCGTTAATGTATCCGAATTAAATGAACTCGTAAACATTTACGAATTAACGATCAAAACAGGTAATGAAATAATAGATACACTTATTGCTGACCGTAGCCTATATTGTTCTGCACATAATATCAAACTAACAGTCATAGCCGACGCATCGCAATTAGATTTTATAAGTGCTTCGGATATGTGCTCCCTATTTGGTAATATGCTTGAGAACGCTATCGAAGCCGTTGATAAAGTCAAAGATGAAAGCAAACGTATAATAAATATAAATATCAGACCTGTTGCAGGTCAAGTTTTTTTCTGCATGGAGAATAGTTATGCGGAAAAGCCAAAAATGGATAATGGTATGCCTGTTTCCTCCAAAGGGGACAAGCAACATCACGGTTTTGGAATGAAAATCATAAAACTGATAGCAGATAAGTACCAAGGCAGCTTTTCCTGCTCTATCGATAACGGTGTATTTAGAATAAACATTTTGTTTCCTTTAAACAAAAAATTGACGACTTAGGACAAAAAATTACGGCTTAGGACATTGATATTTACTGAATGCCCTTTCTCTTTTAATTTATTAGTGTGATAAAAAATCACAAAATAATAATCATTTATGGAGGAAACCCTATGAGAAACTTTAAAAAGTTTGTCCCCGTAACGGCTATGTTTGCACTCGTTGCAACAACGTTAGGGCTTACTGCTTGTGGAAGCGGAAACGAAGGAGGTAATGGCGGCAACTCGTGCAAAAAGACACCTTTTATAAAAGATGTCGTAATTTTAAATGCACCTGAAGTCAATTATCTTTATGGCGATACGTTTGATGAAGGCGACTTCTTGCTTCAAGAAATTTATTCAGATGGGGCAACTAAAAACGTAACAAGTGGCTATCAATTTATAAGAAAGCAAGAAAGCGTATTAGTTGACGAAGAAAATTGGGTTTACGAGGATAAAGATGTAGAACTTACTGCACCAATGACAAGAAACGATACCGAAATTTATATCGAATATAAGACTACATGTCAAGGATACGACCTCACCTATAATCTTACTCAACCTTTAAATGTGCAAGATCCAAATTCAGCGGATACTGTTATTTTTACAGTAGGTACTAACGACAAGGTATATTTCTATGGCGATGGTCACGTTGAGTCTTATGGCGTTCAATGGAACAATGAGTATTGGCAATATGGCACAAATAGCGGTAAATGGAGTTGGAATGGCACTGAACTTGTAATAGCTATGAAAAATTATAATTCAAATATCAGTGAAAATCCTGCTGATGAATATCGTGAACTTTACGTAACAAAGAATGCCGATGGCACTTTCACGTTCAAATATGAATGGGCAGCAAGAACTGAAGCTCTTCCAGGCGGAGGATTTAAAACCTATACTTTTGGTGGAACCGTATCCAAGAGTGACGTTAAAAGAAGACTTACTCCTTCTAAAACATATGGCGATCAAAATTTAAAGGGTAAATATTCAAAGCAAACGGATCACGTTAAAGGTTAACTTCGGAGGAAAAGCTAAATGAAGTCATCTAAACTTTTCAGAGGGCTTTCGGCAGTATCCATATTCCTTTTCTTTACAATAAACGGACTTACCGTCGGAATGTTTAATAATGCGGGCTTTATTAATAAAGCGCTTAACACACCAACTTCAATATATGTAAAAAAGGAAAACGGAACACAAGAAATCCCAACCTACTTTAAGAGTGAATTCTCAAAAGATATAAACAATTTTACCCAAAATGAGTTAAAGGCTAAAAACGAAGCGGCTGAGAAATTTATCGAAAGCGAAGAGGAAGAGAGCGCAGTTCTTTTAAAAAACGATAATAATGCACTTCCTCTTACAGCAGAGGAACAAAAAAAGGTAAGCCTCTTCGGTTATACCACTGTTTCGCCTTACTATCGTTCACATTCAGGCGGTGGCGGTTCTCAAAGAACGGTATCTTTCTTGGAGGCTTTGGAAAGCCGTAATATAAAGTATAACACTACATTGACTGACTTATATAGCGGACTTTCATATGAAAGAAACTATAAATCGGTTGCTGAAGCGCCTCTTTCCGTATATAGTGAATCGGTTAAAAGTTCATTCGCATCGTATAACGGAGCTGCGATAGTAACACTTTCGCGTGAAGCTGGCGAAAACGACGACTTAATTACAAATTATCAAGATAGCGATGGCACCGTTCATTCAATTCTCGCTCTCAACAAAAACGAGAAGGATATGCTTAATCTCGTTAAGGAGTATAAAGAGAATGGCACATTTAAAAAGATTATAGTTCTTCTCAATACTTGTAATACTATGGAAGTCGGATGGCTCGATGAATACAAAGTAGATGCCTGCCTTTGGATTGGAGGCCCTGGAATGAGTACCGGTTTCTATGGTGTGGCGGATTTACTTACTGGCGAGGTTAATCCTTCTGGTAAATTAGTCGATACATATTCTACAAGTTCGCTTTCTGCCCCTGCAATGCAAAATTTCGGTGCGATGAGCACTAATAATCTCGTATATGCGGAAAATATTTACGTAGGATATAAATATTATGAAACCCGTTACGAAGACGTGATTTTGAATAGATATGGAGCAAATTCCACTGTAGGAGTTTACGCTTCAGAAGGCGCTTGGGATTATGCCAAGGAAGTAACCTATCCTTTTGGATACGGACTTTCCTACACTACTTTCACACAAACATTAAAGGGCGTTAAAGACAATGGTGATGGCACCCTCACAGTTACCGTCAACGTAAAGAACACGGGCGAGGTCGCAGGTAAATCGGTTGTTGAAATTTATTCGCAAACACCTTATGGAGATTACGAAAAAGAAAATCTTGTTGAAAAGTCAGCTATACAACTTGCAGGCTTTGAAAAAACAGATAAATTAAACGCAGGCGATGACGTCGACGTAAAAGTTGCCGTTGATAAGTATTTCTTAGCTTCATACGATTATAAGAAGCTTGGCGGATATTATTTAAGTGCTGGTGATTATTATCTCGCTCTTGGTGATAACGCGCATGACGCATTAAACAACGTGCTTGCAGCGAAAAACGCTACTGGTATGGTTGATTTTGATGGTACATCTATTAACGGTGATAAAAACAAAGTATATCATTGGACCGAAAAATTCAATTCCGATCTCTATAAGATAACAAAAGCAGGTGGAACAGTAGAAAATCAACTACAAGCAGCGGATATTAACACTTGGAAGACAAATGAAGTTAAATACCTTACTCGTCAGGATTGGCAAAATACTTACCCAACAAAGCTTTCAATAGAAAGCACTGCTGAAATGCTTGCTGCTTCAGAAGATAAAGAGTATAAAAAGCCTGAAAACGCAATATCTTCAAACGATGTTAAAAACGACCAAAACCTCGGTATTAAAATAGCTGATATGTGGGGTGTTGATATTGACGCCGTTGATTCAAATGGCGAAAATATATGGGATAAATTCATAAGCCAACTCTCCATCGACGAGCTTGTGTCACTTATGTGCGACCAAAACGCTATCAGCGCTATTAAAGATATCGGCTTTTTAGGAGGAACTAACTCAGATGGAATAGATGGTGTAAACGTTAACTGCTACATAAGCCAAAACGTTGCGGCAGCATCGTGGGATAGAACTCTTTTACAAAGACGTGGCGAGTTTATTGGCGAAGATTGTCTATTTAAAAAGGTTCAGTTCCTTTGGGGACCAGGCGCAAACTATCACCGTCATCCATTCTGTGGAAGAAACTTTGAATATTATTCAGAAGATTCTTTAATCGGTTATGAAATGGCTGCAGCTCAGGTAAAGGGCTCAGAAAGCAAAGGCGTTGCCGTAGGTATTAAGCACTTTTTCTCTAATGATCAAGAAACAATGCGTGGAGGCATATTCACTTGGTCTACTGAACAAGCATTTAGAGAAATTTATCTCCGTCCTTTCGAAGGTGCTTTCGTAAAAGGTGGCGCTACTGCAACTATGACTACAAATAGTCGCGTAGGATTACAATACGTAGGTCAATATAAAGAGCTTACAACAAATATATTGCGTAACGAATGGGGTTTCTATGGCATAGTAATTACCGATGCAGGAGGCGGATATACTTCGATTCCTGACTTCCTTGTAAGTGGCGGAAATATGTTCTGCTTCTGTGGAAATGCAGAAGAAGTAAAAAGAGAATTAAGACGTGCGATTTTAAATGGCGACGATGGCAATTTGTTACAGGTACTACAAGAAAACGCAAAGGAAATTCTCTATACCTACGCACATACTAATCTTATGAATGGACTTACTTCCGACTTTGACGTCATTGAGGTTACTCCTTGGTGGCAAACAGCGATGATTGCTGTTAACGTAGTAATAGGTGTAATAACATTAGGTCTATTAGTTTGCTTCGTTCTTTTTACATATGTTTTAAAGAAAAAAAACATTGTGGAAATAAGTGAAGCGAAAAAAATGTGATGGAGGGCAATAAAAATGAAATTTCTTAATTCTTTCAAAAACAAATCTGTTGCTTTCTACCTTTTCCTTGCTTCAAGCGTAGTAGGCTTAGTAGGTACAATAATATATGCAGCTTATAGCGGTTCTGCTTATGGCAAAATTAACGGAGGGTCTGAAGTTGGCAGCCATTTCAATACGTTGATATTCGTATTAATGCTATTAGGTTCGCTTACCTGTGTCTTGCCCCTTGTAAAACCTGAATGGAAGTTTACTCCTATCGTTCCTATAATTTTTTCTTCTGCAGCGTTTGGCTATTATATCAATGATAGACTTGTAATGATAGAAGAACATCTTAATCATATTTATGGGATGATGGAAAGTGGTGGTAATCTAATAACAGTTATAGTCATATTCGTGTTTATGCTTATTACTTCAATAACGTTTATAGTTGCATCGTTTATGAATAACGAAAAGAAGACAAAACGTAATTAATAAGACAAGTTTGTGCTGTTAAATATTATATTTTTCTACTCCTTATTGATTATTCCCGCGTGGATCGTAAATGCGATTTGCGCGGGTTTTATAATAAAATTCAAATAGTAAAAGTGATTCTTACTACGCTTACTGCTCGATTTGAAGTACAACATTAATGCAAGCTTGTAATGTTCAAAACTTTCGTTAGATTAAATATTTAACAGCGATTTTGCTAAATTGCTTGATGAAACGTCACCATGTAAGGTGACTTTTTTATGTACATTTATAACTGTTTTTATAAGAAAAAAGCCCGTGCTATGCGTTTTTCATAGGCCATACTGACTTTACCATGAAAGGCATTTAATTGATGTTAAAATTAATTTGCTTAATCAGCCACGAGTTTACGTGAGTTAAAAAGTGATGGAATATTTTATCGTAAAGATTACAAAACTAATCCATCAAAAGTTGAATATGGTCTTACAAAACTAGGTTTAAAACTTAAAATAGTTTTAGATGATTTAGTTAAGTTTCATGAATTATATAAACCACAATTTATCTGCTTGTTCTACAAACGATGCAAACTCATCTTGCTTTTCTAATGAAGGCTTTAAAATATCTAAATCACTAACAAACGCTTTTGAGGCCATTTTAAAGTTGCCATCCCCAATAGCGGTAAACTTTCCATATATCGCTTGCATGTAGTAGTAAACATAATATGGATTATATCCATTCTCTTTAATGTCCCATATTCCAAGCACATTTTGGTTAGTCGTTGTTTCGAATTTTAATAAAGCAACTTTTCCAATTGTTGCACCAACAAGAGCAACTAATACTGTATCTCTTTTAAATAGTTTTGCAGAGGAATTTGCATATCCCTTCTCGGTGATATATTTTCCGTCATTTTCATAAAGAACAGCATTTTGGCACATATTTGATCCAATCCACGAGATTGTTCCATTATCCCAATATTCTTTATTTTGTGTAGATGGGGTACCTCCTGCTCCTAAAGAAAATTGAGTTCCAATTTTGAATGTTGGATATCCTCGTGTATTAGAATCAACATCACCAAACATCTCTATAAATCACGATTTAAAGAGATGTTTCTTAGCAGGAAAGGCTTGCCAAAAAGGAAATGGGCTGATGTTTTGACAATCTACAATGGTCGAGATTATAAGAAAAACGTTTCCAATGAAACTGAGGGCTTTCCTGTTTATGGAAGCGGTGGTTTTATGTATGTTTACGCTGATAGATTTATTTGTGAAGGAACATTAATAATAATTGGCAGGAAAGGAACTATCGATAGACCTATTTTAGTAAAAGGAAAAATATGGAACATAGATACAGCTTTTGGAATAAAAACCGATAGTAAAGTCTTAAATCCTGTATTCTTCTATTACAGGTCTAAATTTTATGACTATAAAGACATGAACAAACAAACCACAAAACCAAGTCTGACAAAATCAGATTTACTTAAGTTAGATATCGAGCTGCCATCAATGAATGAGCAACGCACCTTTGCAGATTTCGTAGAACAAGCAGATAAATTGAAATTTAATTTTTTTATACCATCACCAAATGGTAATTATTCAAAAATACCTTTCGTTTTTTTATAGGGCTATCGTTTTTTTTGTTGATATCTTTCGCTTTTTTATAGCGACCTTTCGTTTTTTTAAGAAAGCCTAATAAGCAAAAAACCTGGCCCACTATTGCGTTTTTAGTGGAAACCAGGATAAATGATGCCTTTTTTTAATAAAAAGGCCGTACAAAGTTTAAAAAAGGCACAAAAAAAGGTTTGACCAGCTATTTTAACTGTATCAAACCTATGCTTTCAATATGGAGCAAGCGACGGGAATCGAACCCGCATGATCAGCTTGGGAAGCTGAAGTTCTACCACTGAACTACGCCTGCAACGCATTATAATTATAAGCTATAAAATGGTTAAAGAATAGAACGATTATCTTTGTATTTGATTGTTATTCTTGCTTTATAAAGGTATATTTTTCATACAAATATATTAGTAATAGTATGATATTCATAGTCATTAAAAGGAGTAAGGCTATGATAGATATTATCATTTCTGTATTTGGATGGCTTGCTACAGCCATATTAGTGTTTTCTACCATTCCACAAGCTGTTAGAACTTTGAGAACTCAAGAAACAAGTAGTTTATCTTTGTGGATGCTAATACTCGCTTTGACTAGTGGAACATTGTTTGTCATATATGGAACACTAGTTTGTATATATACATCGGTTATAGCTGGGGCTCCGATAGCGGTAGGTAATTTCTTGTATTTAGTTTTCCAGGGAATGACTTTTGGAGTCAAGGTGAAGAATATAATCAAAGGAAAGGACAAGAAATAGTTCTAGGCGAATAGTTTTTTAGTGATATCCTAATTTTGGATATCACTTTTTTAAAGGAGTAAATGATGAGAAATTTGCCTAATAATAAAAGATACATGTGATTTCAAACATATATTACTCCATTAATATGAAATTTGATGCAAATCCACTTATCAAGTCTGCTATAGCAAATCCTAAAGGCAATACTGGTAAGGCTAAAGAAAAATTAACATTTATCGACGAATACTTGACAAATGAATGAATGCTATCATCGTTAGGAAATTTCACTCTTCTATAGTCAGATATTTTTATTGTAATTTTAAAGCTAGTATAGCAATATGAGATGAAGAGAATCATTAAGGGCATAAAAGAAAAGCCTATAGGCTTTTCAATGAATTTATTCATATTTGAACAAATAACAAAAAGTAAAACTGATGAAATAATTGGGAAAATAGAGCAAAGCATTGTTCTAATTTCAAAACTAGAATAAAACTTATCTTTATCATCTATATACTTATAATAGATGTTCTTATTGTTTAAGAGTATAACAATTGAATAGATGAGATTGAGCATTCCTAAAAGCCATAAAATAATGTGATTGATCATGTTTTCAATCCTTTGCTAAGCTAAAATAAAATATAAGATTTCATTAATCAAAGACCCTAAAAAGAAGAATGAAAAAACAGAATATAGTATTAAATTAAAGTCTAGAATAGTTCTTATTGAAAGATTATCGACACATATAAGTGTATCATCGTTTCTAGTTAAAACTTTATTGAAGTAAAATACGATTAGGATAGGACAAACTAGAATAAGAATGACTTGAACTAATGATAAAGATGGGTTTGACTCGAAAAAATCTTTGCTCTCTGACTTGTAGTAGAAGAAAAAAACAAGAATTGAAGTAATTATTGAAAAGATATTTAAAACTAATATGCAAATATTAGTCTTTTTTAAAAAAGCATCCTCTATCTTATTAATCCTAATGGTTTTATTGAATAATAAAATGAATGTAATAAAAAATAAAATTAGAATTGATGATATACATATAATTCCTATGTGATACCACATTATCAATAGCCTCCATAATCGTACATATCATAACTGCTCCAGAAGAATCCTATCTCTACTTTGACTCCGTAATGACAGCCCCATCCGCCGATTATCATCATTAATCCTTTTGTTAAATTTGGAATAAATGTATGCAATAAATAACTTATAATAGGTCTTACAAAGCCAAAAATGTTACTAGCACTTAACATATTTAATGCAATTGATATGCTGGAAACTATTAATGATAAATTATTAAACATTATGTCGGAACAGTTAAGCGGAATGTTACTTAAAATTGAGTCCTCTGCATCAATAAAGTTCTTAAATAATGCATCTTCGTCTGAACTGAATAAGTCATATATATTAGTAAACATACTACAATTAGCAAGAAACCCAACTATTCCAAAAGCGATTGTATAAGCATATTCTCCATCGATTGAGATTTTATACCATTTAAACGAATAATAACAATTAACACTTCTTTTAATTTTTAGCTTTTTATATTTTGATTCACCCGAATTATTCAACTTTAATACGCCGTCTTCAATCTCACCTTCCCCTTCATCAACCAAGTCATTCATCAAGGTCATGTTGTTCTTCACATAATTCAGTTTGGCATTGTTAACATAGTATGCATAGTTTATTTGAGGATCTATAGATACTGGTTCGCCAGTAGATTCTTCTATATCTGATGGAGTCAATCCATCATCGTTTATCTTCATATCTTCTACGTAGATAGATTCATCAAGTTTTATATGGTTGTCTTCCATGTAAACATAAGGCGATATGATTTCTATATCTTCTTCCGATAACTCGTTGGTTCCCAATTCCTCATACACCCAATAGTCATCACCCATCTCTTCTTTGGCATCCAAAAGAGGATCAAGAGCTTCCAGCTCTTGATCAAACTGCTCCTTTTCTTTTCCATCAAATCCGTTTGATGAATCTGTGGACTCAAAAGAACACAACCCCAATAAGAGACACCCACTGAGCAAACATGTAATAATCTTTTTGAACTTCATATTTCCTTTGCTCCTATAACAGCATTAATATACTACAAAATATATTTCCAAGTGCAAAATTTGTTGATTGCATCCAAGCCTTTATTAAGACCAAAGCAAAATTTTAGATGGTTATAATGATCAATCCCCAAAAAATCGAATAATTTTTTCGTACAAACTCATGGATGCTTTTTGATTATCCATACTGACGAATTTCAACAACTAAAATAGGAGATTGTTTTCTTTAAATAGCAATTTGCCTAAGAGAGAATTGATGTTTATTTTGAGTAATCTATTTATTGTTTCCCAAATTGTTATTTAAATCTTACTAAAATCGGAGCGATTTTTTATAATGCTAGTCAGTTTTATTTTTGATAGGGATTCAATAGCTTTGTCTACCATTGATTTCCCAATATGAAGTTCTTTGGCGATTTGACTTTTTATTATATTGGGGTTATTTCTTATGAGACCGAGCACCTTTTCATAGTTATCAGGAAGTTCTTTTTTATCACCCCATTTATTACTCCACTTATTACCCCATGAGGCGATATTTAACCTGTGAAACGGGATAGTGACCTCAAGCCAATCACAAAATTGCTCAGTAGTTGGAGAAATCTAGGACAATTGACATAGCAAAAAAGCCTATCACGGAGACTTTTTACTTTTCTGCTTATTGAAGACCAGCATTATATTTCAGTCCTCTTGAAGCATGTGGTTGACATCGTCTTCACTAGTTTCGCAAGGATTTTCATCATAGGCTTTTTTGTTCTTAAGATAGTTAAGAGCTTCCTTTAAATTTTTTTTAATCTCTTGTTTTGCCATTGTGTTTTCTCCTTCTTGAAGGTGTATTTCTTTACCCTTCGCACATATATACATCACTCTAAAAACACACGATATCAACTATATTTTTGAGGTATTTTTAAATATTTTTTAGTGTCTAAAATGTACGATAAAAAAGGAGCCATTCGATAGCTCCAATTCACTTTTTACAATAGAGATTTACTTTATTTTTTAGTAGTAATATCCATCCTACCTTCCTTAAATATATTTTCATTAATATTACACACTGTTCTACCTATATAATAATCACTTCGCTTAAATAAAAAGTCCTTAAAATACCAACATTTATTTATAAAAGAGTATTTATTTATTGAAACGCCGTCTTTTATTAATAAATATTTTTTACCATTTAAATTTACAATCAGTTCTTTAAGAGGTAAATTTTTAAGTGTCAATCTTTTTTTAAACAGGCATATAAGAGGAAGCTTGTTTGAAACTTCAGGAAATCTAATATTTCTCACAATATAAGCTACAAACATTCCTTTTTTAAATATTTTAGTATTGGTTTCAAATCTGATTTCTTTTCCTTTATAAAATAATGAAAATACATTACCATTTTTTTTAGCATAAAGTTCAATTTTTGTTTCTTCTCTAAAATTAAAAAAATGCTCGTTATTTATTTTAATCTTTCTACTAGAAATATATTTTGCAAAAGTAAACATTAAAATAATAGTTGAAAGTATGTAAAGCAATAAAAAAGGAGCAAACAGATAAACTTCATTAGTTACACAAACATGCACAATTCCTAATACGAATAGAACAAGTAATATAATGTTTGCAATAAATATAACCAATAATTTCATTTAACTATCTACTCCTTATATTTACTTATTTAAAATAGTTTAAAAATAAAAGAAAAGCCATATCCTATCATTGACTAGTGCAAACAGAGAAAAGATAAGAAAATGGCTAAACAATCCTATTTTGTTGCAATAACTATGTTATCTAACAATAGAATTTTGCAAACCTTATTTAATCCTATAATAGTTTTTGAAAGTCCCATTACGGTTGGTGTCAGCACTTTCTATAAACATCTTGAATAAATATTCGTTAGAAATTGTATCGAATTCATAACGAATATCAAAACTCCAAACTGATCCTTCTACAAAATAGCCATTATCTAAATCAGTGTTTTTTACATAATAGAAGTCATAAAGAGCGCTTGGGTTATCGCTATAATATTCAGATATTAAATTTTTTTGTTCTATAACATACCAGGTTTCATTTGTTGTCCCTGTGCTTAGTTTTTCGATTCTTGGTTTTCCAAACTTGCCATCATAATTGGTTTTGAAATATGAGAAATATGTCCCGGCATTCAATTCAAATGTATCTTTATCGGGGCAAGGTTGCGAAAATGAATAACCATTATTAAACCAGGCGATATCTGAACTTATTTCTCCAGTTAAACCTGTTGGGGCAGTTAATCCCTCTAGCCCTACTTTAGATAGTTCTTCATCGGTAAACCATTTAGTAGAATCATGTTGGCTTGTTGTCTCTTCTTCATTGTCGCCACAGCTAACTAAGCCAAAACAAGTAACACCCAAAGTTATGGCACAGGCAATCATTGATAGTATCTTTTTGAACATGTTATTAATAGCCTCCAATCTTATTATTAAATATTTTACTATAGGTTATTTACCAAAACAATTACTTAAATTAAATATTGTAGATATCGAGCTATTATCTGACAGTTTCATTTACAATTTCTTCGGAGATGATTGAAGTGAATATATTTCAAGCTAGATTTATATAATAGGTTTTAAAAAAGGTAATTGATGGAATTGAAAAAATAAAAACAAGTTTTTCTTTTAATTAGTTAATTGCAGGATTAAATTTCTTGATGCTTCTTATTAATTGTGTTAACTAAGTGTTCATCCATCTTCTTACAAAATCTCATCCTTTCTTGTTTGATTTCTAAGGCTTTATAATGAATGTCGTTTTTACTAGCTACAATGTTGATGAAGTCTCCTAACATTATGATCCTCACCATTTAAATGAACGTGAATACCACAACTTGAGTTTGTAAGTCCTCCTGCTTTTCTAAGGATTCTTACTAATTCTTGAAGTGTATTTATATCCTCATCATAAGTAAGAATTGGACTAACTAACTCGCAAGAATAATCTCTTGAAGCACTTATGATTTCACCATTTCTTTTAGTTTGACATCTAAGTGAACCATCATACATGACTTTCCAATTTTCTTCCATCAGGTGCAGTTATAACTTTAGTGTCGTAATAATCGCTAGCATCACTAACTGTGCCACCTAAGTATTCAGCAACTAACTTTGAAGCCTTATTTCTAGTAATTCCTGTAAACTCAATTTCAATACCAAATTTTTCTTTAAACATTTTACTTACTCTTCTTTTATAACTCTTCATATAACTCTTCCATTCTTTTCGTTGATGAGAGGTAAGCGTCCTCTAAAAACACTGCAAAATTAAGACTAAAAGCATCAAAAAAGAGCCCATATTTCAGAGCTCTAAAAATCAAAAAATGAAACGCATCGATTTATTTACTAAAGCCTAATTCTTTTTTATCGTTTCATCGTTTGGGAAAAAATAATAAAACGACTCGGTAACTACCAAAACATCTAAGATAATATAATGGTTTTTGATGTATTGCTTATTCAAAATAAACGATGTATTTTGAGATATGTTTTTGACTATAACATTATCTCTATTAAATTCATATTCGTATGTGATAACTGTTTTTTGCTTACCAGGAATTTTTTTAAATAAATAAATATAAATGCGTATTATGAATGTTAAAAACATTATCACGAAAAGTGACAATGAAGTATATGCAATTTGAAACGCTTCCTTATCCACAAAATTTCCAATAATAAAACAATAGATAGAAAGAGCTAAACTCCCAAATATAAAAATTAGGAGGGCAATAATTATTTTCCTTTTTAACAATAATTTCATTGTTATTCTTCTTATTTTGTTAATATTAATGTCAAATGTTTTTCGCATATATACCCTCCTAATTATATTTTACTAAAATGTCGCTGCAATTCTAGTAATTGCTGGAGCTATTGCAGGTATAGCTTCAGAAGTTCTTGATTATTATTGAACAGTTCATTCGTATCTATATTCGAATCCATTTCCAGAAGTGTTTGAAGGGATTGTTGCATCTGAACAACCGCTCACTTCTGAAAAAGCAGTAATTAGACCAAAGATTAACAATAAATTCTTTTTCATAACAATTACCTCTTATTTTTTTTAAAATCCAAACAAAGTTTGTTTATCTCCTAAGAAGTAACATATCTTTTGCAACTCTATATATGAATGCAGTTTTCGACTCATCTTCAGTATCATAAAATATTGTCGGATCATCGCCTTGCCCATATTGCTTATAATAGTAAGCGCCTCTATCAATAAGGCACACTATTAGGTAGTAATAATTCTTTAGATTAGAATCGAGTTTTTCTAAACGTACAGATAAATCATTTTCTTTAAAGAATATCTCATCTTCGCTCTCAAGCCTTCTGCTGAAATAATCCCTATTTTCTTTAATTAAGCCTTTGGCTTTTTGATTAACATAGTAATTTGCCGTCCTATCATAATTAGCAAATGCTATATCTATAAGTTCCTTGTCATCGGATTTTATAGCATCGTCTATGGAAATATCATTACTAAATAACTTTTTAAGCAGCTCAGCTTGTTTCATCTCCGTTAAAACTTTCTTATCTAAAGACAATTCACCTTTTCCACCAACACTGAATGCACCATAAATGATTTTTCCATTTTTAAACGATGGAAGTATACAATCATCGTATTTGCATCCAAGTGAATCTAAATATTTCTTGCACTCTTCGATTAATTTATCACATTCTTTGATTGTTTCTTGCTCAGCTTGATATGACTTGATTTCTTTAACCCACATTTGATCATTTGAGGTCATTGGCTTATCTTCAACCAAATAATCCAAGCTCATATTAAAATGGGAAGCCAATTTTCTTATAGAATCAAAATCAACCGATTCACCTTTTTCCCAAGAATAAATAGCCTTTTCATCAACACCAATAGAAGTGCCTAATTGTTTTGCACTAGTGTTTTTGACCATTCTAGCCAAATAAATTTTTTCGTTAATATTCATGTGTAGCCCTCTTTTCTTATATTTTACAGTTTTGCTCTAACAATAGAAACACTTATCGTTTGCAATCTATGTTTGAAATATTTATATGTTCTTTTTTCAACAAACAAATATATGCAATAAAGGAAACAACCGCATCGAATGCCACCCCTATTCCGAATAATAATGCAATTCCTTCCAATGTTGGAACCCATACTCTTGTTTTATATAGAATAAATGCAGTCCCATAATAAATCGAATTAGTAACCACCGATTCAAATAGCATCAAATTTGTCTTACCCAAACCATAGAAAGTACAATCAAAGACATTTTGAAAGGCATAAAGGATATAGAATCCAAACAATACCATCACCAATGAGAACAGTTTATCTATATCACCATAATCCAGAACGTATTGCATGAATGGTTTGTAAGCAGGAATCAATACGCACCATATAATTACGATGATTAATGTCATGAAGAAATAACCAATTGAATTGTTCTTAACCGCATCCTTATTAGTCGATGTCTCCTGCTTGATCAATTTTCCCAATTGAGTAATTGGTAATAATAGCCATCCCCATATGAAATTGTTGGCAACCCAATACGTCCCCTGCTCGTTAACTACGTTGACCATCCTAGCAATCATCACCATGTAAGCTAGGTTTCTAACCAATGATTCCAATCCGGAAATACCGCCTATCTTGACGAATTCTTTCATCCACGAGAAATCCATCTTCTCCTTGTTTATAACATTTATACCCAATCGTGCAAGGATGATCATGGTTGTTATGAAAAGAATGGCGTTGACTATGATATTAGATATTCCGATTCCGTTGACTCCTAAGTTTGCTGAAAACGGCAATGTTGATATAAGAAAAGTGTCAAAGATAAGGCAAAGGACTAACTTTACCCCAGTCAAAACATACACATACTTATCTTTGCCCAATATCACCAAGCCAACCAGGGCGAATCTTTGAAGAATCGAGAATATATTGGCAACCGCTTCGATCCTTATGTACGTTGCCGAAGCATCTATTATCGATTCATCGGTTGCCATAAGTTTAAGCAAAGGCTCCGCACAGGACATGATCACTGCAGAAAGCACAAGATAGATTCCAAGGGTAACAAGCAATCCGGTCTTCATCCTATTTGTTAATTCTTTCTTATCCTCAGCCACTTTGCCTATGAAGTAAAACAAAGGAAGTATTATGGCCTCGTCTATGACCTCGTAGATAAGGCTCACCCACGATAGCTGGCCTGCAATTGAATATGAGTACTCGCTAGGTAGATTCCCAAGCCAAAACACGCGCAATGTCGTGTATATTGTTGGCACCAAGCCCATTATTAAAAGTGAAAATAATAACTTATGATTTATATTTTTATAGGACTTGATGATTTTGCTTAGCATATATCATCAACCTCCTTTAGATAATCTTGCTCATAGTATTTCCTTAGACTCTCGAAATATCGATAAGGATTGGAATATTTATAATTCACTAACGCCTTGAGGTATTTTGTCCTACTAACATCAGCCATACTTTTATATTCGGATAATGAATAAAGTTTCCAGTTTCTTATGGCATCCAATTGCTGATAACCACCAAAGTTTATAAATAGCCCATTATTTTCCAACTTATCATTGATCTTCATAGGAACTTCCACCACTTTTCCTTCCAACAATTCGAATGTATCTTCTTCAGATATGCAAGGGACTTGCTTTATTTGAAGCATGCATTGGCATCCCGAATCAAGCATTGTCTTAAAGAAAGATTGTTGTTCAATTTCTTGAATGGTAAGTTCTCTTTGTCTTTCTTGTTTTGATTTTCCAAATACAGTATTCACTTCATATTCCTCGTTTATTGTCAGATTTCCCATCAACAATGAGTCTTTCATAGGCTGATTGAACGTGGAGAGCATTATCTTTAGTGCCTCGGCTATCATCGAATCATGTACCTCGTTTTGCTTTTTCTTTTCAGAATCGCAATCAAAGTAATAGATCTTGCTCAATTCCCATTTTCGTTCGTCGTTAGATAACGATGCACACTTATCTACGATTTCTAAAACAAATTGCTTTTCAGTGTTGCTAAATTTGGAAAAGCCGATATATCCTCGCCCGCCATTTAGATATGAATAATAATTGGAATCGAACTTGAAATATTTACCCAATATGTCAAATTCCTTTATTTCATCCTCACTCAATTCATCTTTTGCCCACTTTGGTAAAAGCTCTATAAACGAGCTCTTTATCAACTTAACATGGTGATAATATCTTTCAAGTTTATTTATATTGGCTTTGGTTATCGGCCCTTCGAAATCATATTTGGAAAGATTATAGTTTCTTTCTAAATACACATCGTTGGTCTCAGAATTAAGTTTACCAGCACATAGCTCATCGACAGTCACATCGAAGAATTTGGCGATATCGTATATGTAGTTTGTCTTGATTCCCTTCCCGTGTTCCCATTGCGATACCGCAGGCTTGCTGACTCCCATGGCTATCGCAAGCTCATCCTGTGTTATATCGAAATCGGTCCTTAACTTTATTATCAAATCTCCTATATTACTCATCACGCTCATCGTCATACACCTCCGCTTTGAAATATCTATTCCTCATCTCATCAAGAGTAAGATTGTTCAAGTTATCATATAGTTCTTTTGTCTCATCTTGCTTTCTAGATCCTAAGGCCTCTTCATAAGTTACGTTGGAATTCAAATATCGGTAATACTCCTCAAGTTCTTTCAAATCTTTTCCGCCGACATACTCTTGCTCTTCCTCGACGTATTCCGTTTCCCCTGACTGAAGTCGTTTTAGAAGGTCATCGTACATTACGTTCCCTTCCTCAATCTCTTTTTCCTTTGTTTTCCATTCATTCCATGTTCTAACTATGGATTGGGTCATTTGAGCCCAATCGGCTTTGAAATATCTTTCTTTCTTGTTAGTGACCATGTTGTTCTTGATCGCATATTCCATAAGGATTTCCTCAGGTATTTCATCGTTATTTGAGAATATGTCGAACCATTCATTGATGCTTCTTTGGCTGAATGAATAGTTCAATTGATTAAAAAGATTGTAATTTCTTATAAATCTGTTTTTGGCAGTGTTCTCGACTTTATAATGCTTTTCTTCTCCGCCGTTTCCATAGTAGAAATCCAATGGCTTCTTGCATAGGAGATATAGTTCTTCCAATTTATCGATTATTCTCTTTGTGACATGATGCGTTTCGATGAAATTCAAGTAAAAGCTGTTGAGACAAGCCCCATTCTCAATCAAATACTTAATGACCAGTCTGCTTTCCATATCTTTATCAAATTTCCTTCCGGTTAATTCCTCATGCCTTTGAAGATTCCTAGAGCCGATTTTGTCTTCATCGAATATAGGATCGACAGTCTGGATAGACATAAGGATCATATCTTTTTCCAAATCGTCTAATACCTGGAATCTCTTGTCGAACCAGGAGTCTTTTTCAGGTATTCCGTTCATTATGAAAAACCTCAGATCGAATGAGATGTCATCTTTTTGCTTGATAAGTTTCTTCAATTCCCACAATCTCTCATTGATTGACTTTTTTGGTGTTCTTGAGAGGCAATTCCTGATTGCGCTCCTTAATTGTACATATGGGTTCTTTATGACTTTAGATGCATATTTTTTGCATGCATCAACATCTATGGTGTAGAAATTATTAATCAGGAATGCGAACTCATTTTCCTCATTATTAGAAAAACTATCATTCAGTCTGATTTTCAAAAGCTTATCCACCCTTTTGATGATTTTTATCTCCTGCTTCCTGTTTATTCCGAAATAATCGACGGTTTTGTCATTGCAAAGTTCAATCATCTTTTGATTGTCTGCCTTAATGTATATATCCAAGAAATTTTTGCTTTCATGCCTTTCGCCATCAAGTATTTCGTCTATCGATATCGAAAAAATATTAGATAACGTCTGTAATTTTTCAATGTCAGGGATTGCGTTACCATTTTCCCAATCGCCGACAGCCTTTTCGCTTTCAAGATAGCATTTGTCTGCCAATTCCCTACGACTTATATTCTTTTCCTTTCTCAGTTGTTTAATGAAATTTCCCATTCTCTTAGTATTCATTGCAGTATCCTCCTCTTATAAGTTTGTCGGCCTCTTTTGACATGGCCTCATATCTGAGCCTTTGTCCCATATGCTTGCTTTTGGTCTTTTGCGTTTTCGGCTCCTTGAATATCTCCACGTCGTCAACGGCATGAAGTTTCCTTTGCGCGCTTGAATTGTGAACCTGAAAATATTTGTCGTTTGCATGAACTTTCAAACCAAACATATATTCATCAAGAGTAATTTTCTTTACATCGATGATTGCGTATTTATGATCATGCTTCACTCGCGGCGTGTTTCTAACTATCTTTGCAGCTTCCTTGCCGTCGTTTGCTTTCACAAAGAATGGTTTGATTATGTAATTATTCCTTCCTACATGGCCGCATTTGGCTCTGACTTTATAGTAATTCATATTTCTATCCCCTTTCACGATTTGATCGTACTTCCATTTTAAGATCAAACCATTAATAAAAATATGTCAACTTTCTTAACTCATTTCTTACTATATTATATTAGGTTAAGTAATGTTTCTAACAAAATAAAAAGGGCACTTTATGTGCCCTCATGCTTAACCGATTTATATATGGTCAGTCTTCTATAAGTTTTTCTTTGAATGGTTGATCGTTATTATCTCTCATGAGTGATTCAGCCAAGATTAAATCATTCTTTATTCCTTGATACATGTTTTCAAAATCAGCTTCATCACCTTCAATATTAGAATATTGATATATGCATTGTTCTCCGTATTTATCATATTTCTTGTTTAAACTTGTTTTTCTATTTGGAATAGCATCATTAGGAAAACTAATAATCTTATTCTTCTTATCGTAATTTAAATCAAAGAAACCTTTCTTGCCAAATTCTTCAAATATCTTATCAGCTTTAGAATATTCATGGGCTCTATCTATCATCCTTCTATATTGGAATCCTTCTATTTGAACACCTATTTTAAGATAGGTATACTTTCTTTCTTGGAATTCATTCCAATTATCTAACCTAAAATCCAAAGTTATTTTTTTATTGTTGAATCCTTGACCAATATGGAGGAAAGGAAAATTGATTTTTTCCTCATCCAATCTTGATGTGACATAATTTATAAGCATGCTTCCCAAGGTTTTATTGATTAAGTCCGACAGCCCTAATTTATTCAAATCATCATCCCATGTTTGTTGATTAAGCGAATGCATGCTGATGTGATTATCCACAATTCTTTCCATCGCATCATTATTGTTCAAATACTCAAGAATTATGTTTTTGTTTTGAGCAATGGATTCCGAAGTGCTTTTGTTTAATATCATTCTTATTCTTTTGGAAATCTTTGAATATGTCAAAAACTGCCACTCGACACCGCAAATATCTATTTTTTCATTTTCTGCAGAAACGATATTTGGTGTTTTGAGTCCCGTAAGAACACCGCCCGCAAAGGAATTCGCTGCCATCAACGGTTTGGTGTAACCACCTAATTGTTCTAGGCTAGGAATTGATTTCAGCTTATTTTCTATCACAAAGCATTTCCGTTCATCATCTTTGTTCTTGAACCAAATCGTCAAATCACGATGTGATTGCTCTCGTCTAATTTGAAAATCGTGGTAGTCCTCGTTGCAATCAGGAAAGAACGCTTTGATAAATGAATTGTCATTTTCCATTAGCCAAGCCCAAATATTAGAGTGATAAAGTTCTTTTGAACCAAGGGACATCTTATATACAAGAGACTGCTTTAGCCTATCAATATCGTTAATCATTATAAAATCCTCTTAAAAAAGCATAATAACAAAAAACCACCATATATGTTCTATATAATGGCAAATTGTTAATTGAACCTACTTAATTCTCACTGGTCCGATTTTAGAGATTTCGCCGAATAATCTTTCAACACAATTACCGCCAACTCTCGAAATCTGATCAAAAGAGTATTCGACTCTATCGGTGCCAATGCGGCTAATCTTATTGAACGACCACTCAACCCTTCTTTCTCCGATTTTGCTTAATTTTCCGGATAAATATTGTGGTCTTCTGCCGTAGTACTTAATTAAAGCCTCTTCATCTGTCATGAAACTCACCTCCTATATTATTTCCATTTTACCCTCCGACAAATGTCAAGACGTCTAGTCCACAATGTTTACATTTAACGTCGTACCACATATATTCTTTATTGGTTGGAGCATATTGTTCATTATAAATACACTCTGTTCTTAACAGGATTTCATCATTATTAGGTGGCTTACCATATGTATATGTGAAATAAGAGTTCAAAAGTATATTGAAATATCCTTGGACAAAATCCATAATAAAACTATGCATCTTGATAAATCTTGAGATATTAACAAGCATTGATCTGTGTGTGTTTTCATTACCCCTTAAATCTCTAATGACATTCGATAACGCAAACATTATCAAAGCATCTTTAAGAGTCTTCGAAATATCGTTTAACCAAAAATCTTTTTTATGAGACTTTGGTAAAACTTCTTCACAGTCATCATTGGTAATCAAGGCACTCTTATATTTAGAATCCTCAAGGAAAATATCTTTTCCACCCACTATGCATTGGCTCTCAGCCCTTCACTCGTTTGTCAGGAAGGGTTAGAGAAAGCCATCGAGTATTGCGAGCTAGATGGCAAAGCGAAAATGCGCATGGTAGAAGATTTCAAGGCCGTTGGATTGACCGTGAGAAAAGGCTACATCGCCAAAGACGTCACAGTTCTTTTAAACGACTACATTCAAGACATAATCAGAAGGAAAAAAAGGCCTTTTGTGAGGATTATAAGCAAAATAGCGATGATTATGGCTACACGTCCTACGATGGCTTATGGTCTCTCATGAAAGAAAGAGGAATGACTAAAAAAGAGCTCATATCCAAGTTGGGTATAAGCTCCAAAGATTATGAATTGATGAAGGATAATAAGGATGTTAGTTTTGCAATCTTAAAAAGATATGTAAATCGTTTGGCTTAAAGTTAAGAGATATTGTCAATTTTATTTTTTAATGAGATGCATTGCGCTCTCAATATATTTGCATCTCTTTTGCAATTGAACAAATTAAAATTATTAATAACTTTTCTTTCCGTTTCTGGCGACCAATAAATCGTAAGATGCTTTTTCGCTCGGGTGATTGCGGTATAAAAAATATTATGCGTAATTTTTTCTTCCACTTCATTAGAAATAACGATTTTCACGGAATCAAATTCCAAGCCTTGCGCTTTATGAATTGAAACGGCATATGCTATTTGAAAAGGAATGTGAGAATCCATTTTTGAATCGTAATCATAATCGTTTTCATTAGGTTTGCTGATAGAAAAACCAACGATTGTTTCATTATGTTTGTATTCATAAAGCTTGACTTTAGCCTCTCGCAAAGTCAGTGACGAAAGCACTAGATTAACGCTAACTTTAAAGTAAAGTTTATTCTCATCTTGATAAACACCTAGTATTCTGCCTTTTAAATTGTTATGAAATACTTTCGAAAATCGTTTTGTTTCATAAAACAAAATCGGGTCTCCAACCTTAAAGGTGTATTGTTTCCACTTAATTTCAGGATTTGGATTTTTACATTGAATTATTTTGTTAATATTATTTATTCCATATAGTCCGTCATAATTTAGACAGAGAACTATTTCATCATCATTTTGCTTGATGAATATGGAATCATCAATTTGATGTGAAATCTCATCAACATCAAAAATTTCTTGTAAACTTTTACTCAAACTCCTCGTTGCGTCCCATGCACTTTTCAGCACTTCGCTATGACTTCGAAATTGATTATTGAAATCGACAAAAGCATTTCTATCTACAAAATATCTCAACAAGCTAAACCAATTGCCAAATTCAATTGATTGAATTTGATAAATATCGCCACACAACAAAAGCATCTTGAAATGCCCATGCTCAAGTATCGTTTTCATGCAACGAGTGCCTATAGTGCTGCATTCATCAATAATCAAAAGATCGTAATCCACTAAGTCATCCTTTAAAAAAGCGTTAATCGTACAAAATTCCGCTTTCTTTGGCCCTATTTTTTGTCGAATATTATCAACTGCCGGGTTAGTCAATGCAATGCAACATACTGTCATTTCCGGGATTAAATCCACAAGGTATTTTGTAAAATAGGATTTTCCAGATCCCGCCGGCCCATAAACAACGAACACTGATTTTTTATCAAAGCATCTTAACAATGCATTCTTTTTTTCTGGGTCATCGAATGCAATGTTTTGTTCGACTATTTTATTGGAAATATAAGAGGAAAAATATGGAAAGCTTTCTTGCTGAGTTTTATTCAATATCGTTCTTATTACGTATTCTGTATTATCTTTATTTTCTTGAAGATATACATTTTCTTTATCGACGATTACTTTTCGCCCTGCAAATTGACTTTTAGTAAAACTTTCACTGTATTCAGAAATATCATTCTCATCTTTATCCGTTAGTATTTCACATTTTGGTAGAAATAATGTTTCAGTGTTGTTAGAAGTAGAAGATACCACTCGTGCTAAATATTCTCCACGATATTCATTAATTGGGAAAACGGAGCAAAGATCAGATAGTTTTGGCCTATGTGAAATCAAAGAAGAGGAAAATGGATTTTTTTCAAAAGGGAAAACTCTAGCTGAAAGATTGGTATCGCCAAAACAATTATCGTCTAAGCTTGCCAGTTGTCTTTGCAATATAGAGTTATTCAAATGATACGTAAGATATAAAATCGTTTTCCATCCATCTTTTTTCTTTTGAACGAAATCACGTACGGTGGACAATAACTTATATAGTTTTTCATCGCATTTTACCCCAAAAAATTCTTTTGTAATATCATTAAAACTTTTTAAATCGGAAAGGAATAAATCGTTAAGGGAAAATCGATAATTCTTAATATAATCCATCAACAAAAGATAACTCTTTGTTTTGCCATATGGCCCTGAAAGATTCACAATCTTCCCTAATTTATCGAATTCACATGGTCGGATGGAAACGGAATAATCAACGATAAAGAAATAAGGAGCATTTACATCTAAATATCGAATTTCTTTGCTAATAATCTTAACTTTTACACAATAATTTGGATAAATATCGATTAGCGAAAAAGCTGTAAATCGGTCAAATTTTGTCACGCTATCATTAGCATTAGTCAATGTATACTCATAAAACAAAACGTTATCAATGAATAATGCTTTCTTTTTTTGAACATAATATTGGTCAGATCTTTGGACCTCATTCGGTAAAGGCAAAGTTTTAAAAGCCAATAATATTTTTCGGTAATAATTTAAAAATGATTGGTCCAAATCAAGAGGATATTTCTCAAGATTTTGTAATATTAATACTTGGAACTCATCTTGAAGAAGCTTTTTGATCTTTATTAAATAGTAAAAATATTTTTGTATGAGGCGTTCTGCATATTCGCCAAGTATAGATTGATGACCAATTGATGAATTTAAGCAGTCTAAAAACTCGCTCAAGAATCTATATTGTTCCTGCGATTTACAATATTTATTAGCCTTTTCTTCTTCAGAATATCTTTTATCAAAAGTTTGAGGTTTTCTGATTTCTTGTATATAACATTCAACGTCTTGAACGAAATGACGTAAAGAAACTATTATTTGTTCAGCAATTGTTTTTCTATCCTCGCCTTGCATGCCGGATAAAACTAAAAAAATAGAATCATCTTCCTTTTTTATGCAATGTAACCAATAGTCCTTATCTCTATGTTCAAACATGGGACCTCCGTATCAATCTTTTAATTTCAAAAAACCTTTTGTGAATCCATCCGGATACATAAATTTCTTTTCTCCAGCATCAAATTGAATTGTCATATATTTTTTGTTCTTATCGATATTCACAATAGTTCCTTCACCGAATTTAGCATGAATGACTTTTGCGCCGACGACGATTTTGCTTAAATCTATATTTACGGCTTCAGCGTAGTTCATAGTTTGCTCCATTTACATTCAAAAGTATACCGCTTTTTTCTCATTTTGTCATTCGTTGACGATCACAATTTTCGATTCTATTTTGAATTAAACATCAGTATTTAACGAGATTTTTCAGATACTCGTTCAAATCCTTGTCTCCGCAATAGATATACGTCCCCTTTACGCCTCTGGTGAGAAGGACCTTGTAGGTATTTCTTATCAATTTTTCCGCCAAGGCTTTATTCGCCGTCCTTATTCCGCTGGTGGAATCCGATTCGGCAATGTTTTCTGGATGAAACTCTATCTCGTCTTTTTCTTTGTTATACGTAAGGTCTTTTCCGATGATGACGCCCGCATATTCCACTTCCAGCCCTTGTATTGTGTGAATGCAGAAGACGTTCTTCTTCTGGGTGTCGTCTAAGAGTGCTGCCCTATCCGCTTTCTTGACGTTCCATTTCAATTGGATTCCGTTCCCGTAGTCAAAATCAAACAGTGTCTGATCATCTTGGCTTATCCATTCGTGTGTATAGCCAGCAATCAGTCTCAATTGATGACCGCTATACCATTTCTTTTCCTATTTCCTCATCATGTCTTCCATGGAATCCATGATTTTGACGTCGTAACGGATTCCCTTCAAAGAGACGAATTTGTTCTTATAACCAAGAAACTTATTCACAAATTCAATATATCTTTCCCCACCAACGCAGCGGAACTGGGAGGAAAGAATCAACCTGTCGTCCTCGATTACCTTGGATCCGTATTTTTCGGCGTATTTCTTAATCTGCCTGATAGACAAATCATCGCTTGCGGTGACAACCTGGTCCTCATCAATCAAGAACACGTTTACCCTAGAAGCATTGAACAGCTTATCGATGACGTCAACGCTTCTCTGCACTCCCCCAGCCGAATTTCCATTTCAGCATTCGGTGCGCCTCATCGACGATAATGCAGTCGAAATCGTAGGCGCTTGATTTGGCGAAGGCAGCAGGCGTCTTGAACAATTCCTTTATCGCCTTCTTGGTGAAGTCCTTCGTCAGGATGTCTCCGAAATAGGTTTTGGGAGTGAAATTGGCCAGGCGTTCCTTCTAGGGCTCCCATCTTTGGGGTTCAGTAACTGCCCCAGAGCATTGATGGCTACGATGGATTTTCCGAATCCTGGGCCGCCCTTGACGATGATGGTCCTTCTCTCCCTTTTGTCCAAGGCTTCCTTTACCTCGCTCACGATTTTGGATACGGAGTAGGACTGTTCCGTGTCATAAGAGAAGAAGGGTTCGCCATGGATTGCATCCGCGACTATCTTGGAGAATCCTTCGCTTGGCCTGATTCTAGAGGCATCAATCTCATAGAGGGTGTTCGGATAGGATTTCTTGATGTATCTGGATATGAAATCGCTCAATTTCTTTTTGTCGTTCTGTAAGAAAGCCGGGGCGATGTGAACCATAGGGTAATTTTTCTCGTCATCGAGGACCGCGGAATAGCCCTCCGGCATATTGTGTAGATAAGAACATGCGTTCACCTCGACGTTGTTCGTGTAGATGTATTCATTGAAGCATTTCATGATGTTGGCGTAATTGAGCGCTTGATAGGACGGATGCCAATAATCATCCACGCCATGCCCGCCATCGGTCAGGACATAGTCCTTCAGGGATGACAGTTTCACATCGCTCCATTGCTTCAGCTCTATCAGCACAACATTTTCCTTATCCGTTATAAGATCCTTCCTCCTTTTTTTCCGTGAGCTGGGTATCCCAGTCACAAGACCCTGACGGGCAATAGACAGGCTGCTGTGGCAGATTGTGGCCCGTCTTATCTTGTTTACAAAAATACGTGTTTTCCTCAGCTCAGAAGTTCCTCCGCTTCCGCCAATCTTCTCAACGATTTCGTCACCTTCTCCTTGAAATCAAAGATGAGATTCAAAGCTATCTTCCCTTTCTTGTATTCGTATTCCTTCTTCTTGATGCTATAGAACGTAGGCTCCTTCTCATAGAATGCAATCAATATCTCATCGGCACGATTCACACCGATGAGCCATAAAACGTTTGAATAGCTTAGTTCCATTTTATCGAGCAATACCTTCATCCTTTCCCTGATGACTTGAAAGAGAGATTTCGATTGAGAGAAACGAAATGGAAAGCCATTCTTCTTGACTTCAATCCGTATAAGCCAAACATTTCCAAGCGCGTCGTAGATTCCTTTTCGGAAGGGGCCGACGCGCTTGAAGGAAGATTTGACGGACACAAGGAAAGAAACGGTTATCAAAGAAAAGAGCGTTTTCCTCCTCATATTCCTTGGGAAATACGAAACGAAAATGTCCACACCAAAATCATTCACCCTCTTTCTTCTCCAAGAACTTATACATTTCGAACACGCATTGCTTCACAAGGCTTAGATCCTGCTTCATAGACTCCATCTGCCTTTGGAGTCTTCTCAGCTCAGTGCTTATAGACACAGAATCCTCTTTCCTTTTAGACTGGTATCCAAGCATGACGAGTTTCCTTAGATACTCCGATACGCTTTTCTCATCGTCTTTCCTAAAATCTTCTTCCAGCTTCTCAATCTCGTCTTTCTTCGTGAAATAAATTTGGGGTCTAATAAAATTCACTCTTTTTCTCCTTTTCCCATTCTTGGTCACTCCTTAGACTGTGTATGTAAATAAAGAATAAGGGCGTAGCGTCGTTTCCACGTCGCGAGAACATGACCATCACAAGGTCCGTAGCAAAATAAAATTAGATAACCTTTGTCAAGCTCTTTTTTGAAGG
>UMIB01042074.1_pt1 | contig 75559 bp, 58 predicted proteins | sample 1965641 | NCBI WGS metagenome assembly UMIB01 (sample SAMEA4836110, study PRJEB28245) | human gut metagenome | biome: gut microbiome; material: fecal sample | place: Denmark | collected 2008
TTATTCCGGTCGGTGACAGCCGCCATGATGCATTAAATAGAAATTTCCTCCGCATGCGCAAGCGCCGCCGATATATTCGGACAGAAATTCTCCCGTCCAACCAACTCCACGAATCCGGCCTTCTCCATAACCTTCATCGGCTGTTCATTCACATGCGAGAATACCAGCGTAATTCCCTTATTTTCACATACTTTTGTCAGGTTAAATAATGCGTTCATCGCGGTACTGTCGATTGCCGGAACACTTCGCATACGAAGAACCAGGCAGGTCGTAAAGTCTTTGACAACGATGTGCTCGATCGCATCTGCAGCACCAAAGAACAATGGCCCGGTGATCTCATAGACACGGATCTGCAGTGGAAGCTTCTTCAGATGTGCATCCACATCCGGTGTATCATCGTCCACGTAAGTCCAGCCATCGACATGCGTTTCCTCACTCATACGCTTGATGAAGAGAAGACATGCAAGCACCATGTCGATCTCGATCGCAACCACAAGATCGAACAGGATCGTGAGAATGAAAGTTGCAAATAACACGATGATATCACTTTTCGGTGCAGTGCGGATTAAGTGTACGAATGTACGCCACTGGCACATATTGTATGCTACGATAAACAGGATTGCTGCGATGGTCGGCATTGGGATCATTCCGGCGAATGGCATCAGTACGACGAGTACGATGACCAGTGTGATGGAGTGCACCATTCCGGCAACCGGTGTGCGTCCGCCATTTTTGATGTTGGCAGCGGTTCTTGCGATCGCTCCTGTGGCAGGGATACCTCCGAATAAAGCAGAGGCGATATTACCGGCACCCTGGGCAACCAGTTCCATGTCGGAACGGTGCTTTCCGTTGATCATTCCGTCTGCGACGACGCAGGAAAGAAGTGATTCGATCGCAGCAAGCACAGCAATGGTAAATGCATTTGGAAGCGCATTTTCTATAATGTGCAGATTCACAGCCGGCAGATGAAATGCCGGAAGCGAATTACTGATCGTGTAAAGATTTCCAATTGTAGATACCTTAAGCGGCAGGAACTTTACCATCAGGATTCCGACGATAACGGCAATCAGGGAACCCGGAATCTTTTTGAAGATCACCGGTGAGATGATCAGGATCGCAAGGCTTACGATACCAACGATCAAAGCAGCGGTATTCATGGTAGAAATATTTTCAATAAATGCTTTGAATTTTTCTGTGGTTTCAATCGGCTTTACACCGTCCGGATAAGTGACTCCGAAGAAATCCTTTAACTGTCCGATGACGATCGTAACGGCGATTCCGGATGTGAAGCCGGTTGTGATCGTATACGGAATGAATTTGATCAGACTTCCGAAGTGACAAAGGCCCATCAGGATCAGGAAGATACCTGCAAGGATGGTTGAAATCACGAGCCCGTCCAGTCCGTCTTTGGCGACAATACCCGCAACGATGGTTGCAAATGCAGCGGTCGGTCCGGCAATCTGTACACTGCTTCCACCAAGTGCAGAGATAACAAATCCCGCAACGATGGCCGTGAAGATTCCGGCTTCCGGTCCGACACCGGAGGCCAGTGCAAGTGCAATGGACAGCGGAAGTGCGATGATCGCAACGATGATTCCGGCGGTCACATCTTTTACAAACTGGGTACGGTCGTAAGATTTCAGTGAAGTCAGTAACATTGGTTTCAATGAATTCATGTGTAAATTTTACCCTTTCTCTTTTGTTTTATTCCTCTAATCTATAAAAATAACTTTAAAAGTATATCATAGGAAGAAAGCCGAAGGGGGAGTGTTTGCATTTATATACAATTTTGTGGGAAATATATAGAGTAGTACGTGGAAAAAGGCTTGAAATTCATAGTACGAAAGTCTATAATATGTTGCGGGCAGTTATGATACTGCACACGATAGTTAGAAAATCAATGATAAAATTCAACAAAAAAGGCAGGTGAACAGAATGGACGGTTGCGATAGTCATGGGCGAAGTTGCAGCATAGGATGGAAATTAAAAAGTTTATTAAGCAACAGTCGATTCTGTTTGAGTTAATTGCTGTACATTTAAGAGAAGCTCTAAGCGGCAAGTTCTTGGTACAGGCATCATAGATTTCTTTTATTTCTTATCCTATTTCCCAATGAGTATTACAAGTGAATAATAGCAGTCGTTTCATGGAGGATATGATCGTTACATATCCTGCAGTGTGTTTATGGTGAAGAAAACTGGAAAATGTATATCCGGTTATAGTGCATTAGGAAAAGGACAGGAGGTAAAGGTATGGAAAACAAAGATTATACAGTCGAGATACTGGAAATCATCAGAAGTAATACATCACCAGGTATTATGAGAAACAGACTGGAAGATTATCATGCAAATGACCTTGCAGAAGTATTTCCACAGCTGAAAGTATCAGAGAGAAGAAAAATCTGCAGAATCCTGGATCTGGACATGCTTTCTGATATCTTCGAGCATATCGACGAACAGGAAGCGGCAGAATATCTGGATGAGATGGATATCAAAAAAGCGGCAGCGATCCTTTCGGCAATGGAGACGGACGCAGTTGTGGATGTTCTGCAGATGATTCCGAAAGAGAAGAAAAATCTGCTGATCGAATTAATGGATGACGATGCCAGAAAAGATATGGCAATCATCGCTTCCTTTGATGAGGAAGAGATCGGAAGCAGAATGACAACGAACTGCATCATGATCCGTGAGAACCTGACGGTGAAGCAGGCAATGAGCAGTCTGGTAGAACAGGCAGCAAAGAACGATAACATTTCTACGTTATTTATGGTAACGGAAGATAATACATTTTACGGAGCAATGGATCTGAAAGATCTGATCATTGCAAGAAGAGAGTCTCCGTTAGAAAATCTGATCGCGACATCGTACCCATATGTATATGGAAATGAGCTGATCGATGACTGTATCGAGAGATTGAAAGATTATTCCGAGGATTCCATCCCGGTACTGGATAATGACAACAAGCTTCTCGGAGTCATTACATCCCAGAGTATGGTAGACCTGGTTGATGATGAGATGGGTGAAGATTATGCGAAGTTCGCCGGTTTGACCGCGGAGGAAGATTTGAAAGAACCATTAAGAGAAAGTATCAAGAAGAGACTTCCGTGGCTTCTGGTACTGCTGGGACTTGGAATGGTTGTTTCATCCGTAGTCGGTCTGTTTGAAGAAGTGGTAAGTCAGCTTACGATTATCATGTGTTTCCAGTCACTGATCCTGGATATGGCAGGTAACGTAGGTACGCAGTCACTGGCCGTAACGATCCGTGTACTGATGGATGAGTCACTGACCGGAAAGCAGAAGGCAGAACTGGTATTTAAGGAAATGAAGATTGCATTCTCGAACGGTTCGATCCTGGGAATTCTGTCGTTTGCACTGATCGGGCTATACATTGCATTATTCAAAGGAAAGACGTTCGTATTCGCATATGCGGTATCCGGATGTATCGGAGTGTCACTGTTGTTGGCGATGGTGATCTCAGGAGCGGTTGGAACATTGATTCCGTTGTTCTTTAAGAAGATTCATGTAGACCCGGCGGTTGCTTCGGGACCACTTATCACAACGGTCAATGACCTTGTGGCAGTTGTATCTTATTACGGACTGAGCTGGATATTCCTGATCAATATGATGCATCTGGTTGGCTAGTTTAAGTTACAGTTAGAATGATAGTTAGAATGAAGACAGATAGTCATGGACATTAAAGATTTAAAAGTATTTCATACAATAGCAAAAGAAGAAAGTATTGCAAAGGCATCCCGTATTCTCTATATGACGCCTCAGGGGATCAGTAAGATCGTAAAAAACCTGGAGGCAGAGATGGGATGCCGTCTCTTTACACGTAATAAATCCGGCATGCAGCTCACAGAAAGCGGAAGACGTTTTTTAGAATATGCGGATAAGGATATCGAAGATTATTATCAGGTGAAGAAGGATATCCTGCATATAGAACAACGACAGCGCAAAGTAGTGGATCTTTTGTCGGCATATGGAATCATCCGTATGGTGACGCCGGACTGCATTGCGGAATTTTGTAAGAAATATCCGGATATAGAATTCCATTACAGGGAGTACCCGGATCTGCAGGCAGAGCGTCTGTTTGCTGAAAATGAAGGAAATGTTGCGTTTTCCATCGGAGAATTTGATGAGGAGTTATATCATGTAGTCCCGTTGGAAACATTTCCGATCAAGCTTCTGGTAAATGAACAGGATCCGTTAAGTGAACAGGAAAGTGTGACAATTGAAGATCTGAAAAACAGGCCGCTATATATTGAAAGCAGTCAGTTTGCAATTTATCATCTGATCATGAAGAAATGTGAAGAAGCCGGGTTCCAACCAGATATCGCATTTCAGACCAGTGGATTCAGTTTGTGCCATAAGATGGTGAAGGAAAATAAAGGCATATCCGTGACGGTGGATTTTGTCTTTGATGACATGAAAGAACAAGGGCTGAGACTGATCCCATTTTCGGATGATGTGTATGAGTGGAAAGCATGTATGATTACCAGAAAAGAAGAAGCGGAGAATGAAGCAGTACAGTGCTTCTTGCAGTTTATACAGGAATGGATCGGGAAAATTAAGAGTGGGGAGATTATTCGGTAGGAACCTGAAACAGAACAGGATGGAGATAACGCATAAGAAAAAAGTTGATATAAAGTAACAAAAAGTTGCGGATAAGCCATAAATTCTACATTGTCAACAAATTGACAGTGGAAGATTTATGGCTTTTTGTATAGAAATTTTCTAAAATAGACGGATTGAATAAGTCAAAGAATCTATAGATAATCTCACTTTAACAAATAAATTTTATATAGCTATAATATAAATATATGGGCATTGGGGAATGCCCGGAGAAGATTTATTTTTAATTTATTTTAGGAGGTATTAATTTATGAACATCGGAGTAACAGAAATCAGCCCAAGAGCGGTGCAAAGAGCAGCAGAGAAGAATTTTAAAAGTGGATATTACTGTTGTGAGGCACTGATGTGTACGATCCGTGACGAATTCAAACTGGATGTACCAAAAGAAGTCATTGCAATGTCATCCGGTATGGCTGTCGGAGCAGGCAAATCGGGATGTGTCTGTGGCGCATTCAACGGAGATCTGCTTGCACTTGGAATGTTCTTCGGAAGAACAGAGCAGGACGGGCCAACCAATCCAAAGAGCGTAAAATGTATGGAACTGGTTCACGAACTGCATGACTGGTTCAAGAAAGCTAATGGGAAGAATGCAATCTGCTGCAGAGTTCTGACAAAAGAATTCAACATGGGACAGGGTGAGCACAAAGAACAGTGTATCTTTTTCACAGGGCTGTGCGCATGGAAAGTAGCACAGATTGTCTGTCGTGAACTGGGAATCAAGAATCTGGACGAAATTGATGAACCGGCAGAACGTCGTGCAATTGCAGATATCTAGAATACATAGATCCAGACTAGAAAGGAAGACAAGATATTATGAAAGATGTAATCAAAAAAATACCGATTCCAATCTGCGGAGTCATGCTTGGAGCGGCAGCTTTAGGTAACCTGCTTCAGAGCTATTCAGAAGGAATCCGTTATGTGTGTGGAGTGTTCGCAGCATTTCTGCTGATCCTGGCACTTCTGAAGCTAATTATGTTTCCGGGAGCTGTGAAGGAAGATATGAAGAATCCGATCATGGCAAGCGTATCAGGAACATTTCCGATGGCACTTATGATCTTAAGTACCTATGTAAAACCATTTATCGGACAGGCGGCTTATTATATCTGGCTGTTTGCGATCGCATTACATATCGTGCTGATCATTTATTTTACGGTGAAATTTGTATTTAAATTGCAGATGCCAAAGGTATTCGCAAGTTATTATATCGTATATGTTGGAATTGTCGTTGCATCAGTCACGGCACCTGCTTATGAGAAACTTGCAATCGGAAGTGCAGCATTTTGGTTTGGATTTGTGACACTGATCCTGTTACTGATCCTGGTTACATACCGCTATGTGACGGTGAAAGAAGTACCGGATCCGGCAAAACCACTGATCTGTATCTATGCGGCACCGACAAGCCTCTGTATCGCAGGATATGTGCAGTCTGTCATGCCGAAATCTTACGGATTTCTGATGGGAATGTTTGTAGTTGCAACGGTGATCTACGTCTTTGCACTTGTAAAAGCAATCAGCTATTTGAAGATGCCATTCTTTCCAAGCTATGCGGCATTCACCTTCCCATTTGTCATCAGTGCGATCGCTTCAAAACAGATGATGGCATGTGCAATGAATATGGGACATCCGATGCCGTTCCTGAAATATGTGGTATTGATAGAGACGATTATTGCGGTTGTTCTGGTTGTGTATACTTATATCCGATTTATGGCATTTATCTTTGGTGGAAAGAAATAAGTTAGTGTAGAAGAAAAAAGAATGTTTGAAAGAATGATATAAAATATTGAGAGCGCCGGATGTAAGATTGCATCCGGCATTTTTATACTAAAGTATGTAAGAAAAGTTGCCGGTGCCAGGTTTTTTAGTATTCATTGATAAAGTATTCATAGAAATTACTGATAATAGCGTTTTCTTAGTTGGGCAGAAAATGTTACACTATACAAGAAAGAATATTCAGAAAGTCTCAGGCAGGAAGGATATTCATTAGAAAATTAAGAACGAAAGAAAGGTTTACAAAAAATATGGTAAAGATAGATCTGATCACCGGATTTTTAGGTTCCGGAAAGACAACATTTATAAAAAAATATGCAAAGCATCTGATTGACAAGGGAGATAATATTGGAATCTTGGAAAATGATTATGGTGCGGTTAATGTAGATATGATGTTATTAAAGGACCTGGAAGGTGAAAAGTGCGAACTGGAGATGATTGCCGGAGGATGCGACGCAGACTGCCACAGAAGACGATTCCGCACGAAGCTGATTGCAATGGGAATGTGCGGTTATGACCGGGTAATTGTGGAACCGTCCGGTATCTATGATGTGGATGAGTTCTTTGATGTATTAAGGGATGATCCGATCGACAGATGGTATGAGATTGGCAATGTGATCACAGTTGTTGATGCGAAGCTGGAATCAGACTTGTCGGATGAGGCAGACTATCTGTTGGCTTCCGAGGCTGCAAATGCGGGATGTATCGTACTTAGCAGAAGCCAGGAAGCAACCGAAGAAGAGATAAAAAATACGATAGAACATCTGAATCATGCAATGGAAAAAGTACAGTGCAACAGAAGATTCCGGGATGAGATTTTTGTAAAAGACTGGGAGACATTTGAAAGTGCAGATTATGAAAAGCTGTTAGCCTGCGGTTATGTGCCGGAGAATTACCGTAAGATGCATATCGAAGAAGGAGAGACGTTCAAATCTTTGTATTTTATGAATCTTGATAAGACAAAAAACGAGATAATAGAGACGGCAGAGAAGATATTTGCTGATACAGAATGTGGAAAAGTATTCCGCATTAAGGGATTCTTAATGGATGACGATGATAAATGGATGGAACTGAATGTTACCCATCAGGAGATGCGGCTGGAGCCGATCACGGAAGGACAGAAAGTCGTAATTGTGATAGGGGAAAACTTAAATGAACAAAGAATAGGAACTTTCTTTGCATAAAGTGCAGAACCGGTGGTGTATTCCACCGATTCTGTAAAAATACGGACTGTATGAAATCGTTTCACGCCATTCTTATTGTGCTTCTTCGAGCTCTTTCATTCTTTTTCTGATCAGTTCTTCAATCCGTTCCAGTTCGGAAATATCTTCTTCCTGCTCAATGAATGTAGCGATCATAGCCGAAGTAGAACTATTTCCAATAATATTTTTATATTCCGCATTGAAATATACATCTCTGGAAATGAGCGGACGGTAACTGCGGCTTAATACCGTTCCACTGTATACAATATCGGCTATTTCTATCAGATTCTCTTTTAACAGGACACGAAGAGAAGCCTGTACCGTATTAATGTTCATGGAACTTTCGGCTTTTACAATGTCGGAAGCAACCAGAGGAGTGCCTGCATCCCAGAGTATTTTCATGACGTCTAATTGTTTTTGGGACAAATTTCGTATCATTATACATTCCTTCTTTCCAATGATATCCGGGGATAATTTTTTGTTGCTCGGATATTATTATATAAGTAAATGCTTGTGAATTCAACAAGAATATATAATAAGGTATTGTTTGATTTGAAATAAATTGACAGATTGTATATGTGATAATAGATTAATCATATAATGAAAGAAAGATGATGAAATAATCATAATGAGAATGTTAATAAAATAACTAAATAATTTTGTTGAAACAACACAAAATTAATGCATATTAACGAAAGAAAATGAAAAAAGAATTGTATATAATAGATGAAAAGCTAAAAAATGACCAAATGTCATTGAAAAAAATTGTGCACTGTGATATAGTAAGCACAGTTGAACAAGGGAGCTGAGATAGGAGAGCGAATACAAGTAATCACACGATTACTTTTAGTCGCGCTCTTTTTTTTGAAAATTATTTCAGAATATAATAGAATAAATATATAGCATAGACGTTCAGCAAATAGGAATGAGGATGGAATAAGATGAATCAGATATTTTACGATGCGGTCGGCAATAATCCGATTATTGCAGCTGTGAAGAACATGAAGGATATAGAAGTAAGTTGCACGATAGAGGAGATACAGGTGATTTTCATATTGTTTGGAGATGTCTGTTCGATAGACCGGATCGTAAAGGGAGTAAAAGATGCAGGAAAGGTTGCGATGGTACATGTAGATCTGATCAGTGGCCTGAGTCCGAAAGAAGTTTCAGTAGAATATCTGAAAGAACATACGGAAGCAGATGGCATTATATCAACAAAGCCATCACTGATCAAGAAAGCAAAAGAACTTGGGATGTATACGATCCTCAGATATTTTCTGTTGGATTCCATGGCATTTGAGAATATCAGACAGCAACAGCATATAGTAAGACCGGATTTCATAGAAGTACTTCCGGGAGTGATGCCAAGAGTGATCAAAAGAATCTGCAGTTCGATAAAGACACCGATCATAGCAGGAGGACTGATCACAGACAAAGAAGATGTGATGGCTGCATTATCAGCCGGAGCAATTGCAGTATCATCGACCAATCATCAGGTATGGAAGATGTAATGGCTGCATATGATGAAACAGAATATTTAATTGCTTATGGGGAGCAATTCAAATAGAACGCATGCGAAAAAAAGTAACCAGTAAAAGTAAGAGAGAAATCAGGAGGAAATGAATATGGCAAAATATGTAATGGCGTTAGATGCAGGAACTACCAGTAACAGATGTATTCTGTTTAACGAAAAAGGTGAGATGTGCAGTGTGGCACAGAGAGAATTCACACAGTATTTCCCAAAACCGGGCTGGGTAGAACATGATGCAGATGAGATCTGGGCAAGTATGCTTGGTGTTGCGGTAGAAGCAATGAATATGATCAATGCAGAAGCAGAAGATATCGCAGCAATCGGTATCACAAACCAGCGTGAGACAACAATCGTCTGGGACAAAGAGACAGGAGAACCGGTACATCATGCGATCGTATGGCAGTGCCGCAGAACATCAGAATATTGTGATTCCTTAAAAGAAAAAGGATTAACAGACAAATTCCGTGAAAAAACAGGACTGGTCATTGATGCATACTTCTCAGGAACAAAGGTAAAATGGATTTTGGATAATGTGCCGGGAGCAAGAGAAAGGGCAGAAAGAGGAGAATTGTTATTCGGTACAGTTGAAACATGGCTGATCTGGAAACTGACCAAGGGTGCAGCACATGTGACAGATTATTCGAATGCTTCTCGTACAATGTTATTTAACATCAATACACTGGAGTGGGATGATGAGATCCTTAAAGAACTGGATATTCCGAAATGTATGTTACCGGAACCAAAACCATCCAGCTGCATCTACGGAGAGGCTGATCCGTCTTATCTTGGAGGACCGATCCCAATTGCAGGAGCAGCAGGAGACCAGCAGTCAGCATTATTCGGCCAGACATGTTTTAACGCAGGAGAAGCAAAGAATACATACGGAACAGGGTGTTTCCTTCTGATGAATACAGGAGAAAAACCGGTATTTTCTAAAAATGGCCTGGTTACAACCATTGCATGGGGATTAGATGGCAAAGTTAATTATGCACTGGAAGGTTCCATCTTCGTAGCAGGAGCTGCAATCCAGTGGTTAAGAGATGAACTTCGCATTATTGATTCTGCACCGGATTCTGAATATATGGCAAAGAAAGTAAAAGATACCAATGGATGTTATGTAGTACCTGCATTTACAGGACTTGGAGCACCACACTGGGATCAGTACGCAAGAGGAACTATCGTAGGAATCACACGTGGAGTAAACAAATACCACATTATCCGAGCAACGTTGGAATCACTGGCATATCAGGTAAATGATGTTCTGGTAGCAATGAAAGCGGATTCCGGAATTGATCTTGCAGCACTTAAGGTTGACGGCGGCGCAAGTGCTAATGATTTCCTGATGCAGACACAGGCAAATATCATCAACGCTCCGGTAAACCGTCCGCAGTGCGTAGAGACAACTGCAATGGGAGCTGCTTACCTTGCAGGTCTTGCAGTCGGATACTGGGAAAGCAAAGAAGATGTCATTAAGAACTGGGCAATCGACAAGACATTCGAGCCTAAGATCGATGAAGAGCAGAGAAGTAAGATGATCAAAGGCTGGAATAAAGCTGTAAAATACGCTTACGGATGGGCAAAAGAAGATTAAAAACTGAATAAAGATAGATAGAAAAAAGGGGGAAATTTCTATGTTACCTTATATAGCTGAATTCTTGGGAACGATGATACTGATTATTCTTGGAGACGGAGTGGTTGCGAATGTGAACCTGAATAAATCCGGAATGAAGGGCGGAGGAACGGTTCAAATCACCATTGCCTGGGGTCTTGCGGTTATGCTGCCGGCATGTATATTTGGAGCTGCATCCGGAGCATCCTTTAACCCGGCGCTGACCTTGGCACTGGCGGTCGATGGAAGCTTTGCATGGTCTATGGTTCCTGGATATATTGTGGCACAATTCGCAGGTGCGTTCGTGGGTGCAGCAGTTGTATATCTTCTGTTCAAAGGACAGTTTGACGCAACAGAAGATCAGGCAACAAAACTTGGGGTATTCTGTACCGCACCATCCATTCCGAATCTTGGCCTGAATATTTTCAGTGAGGCAGTCGGAACATTTATACTTGTATTTGCAATCAAAGGAATGGCAAATGTGCCGGAACTTACAGACGGACTTGGCAAATTCATCGTATTCGGAATCATCGTTTCTATCGGTATGTCACTCGGTGGTCTGACAGGATATGCGATCAACCCGGCAAGAGATCTTGGACCACGTCTGGCTCATGCAGTACTTCCAATCAAAGGAAAAGGAAGTTCAAACTGGGGATACGGTGTCGTAACTTTAGTAGGACCGGTAATTGGAGCTGTCGCTGCGGTATTGCTTTATGGTGCCATTCCGTGGTAGAATAATAAAAAAATAGAATAAGAGGCGTGAGAGAAGAGAGCCTGGCAGGATAACCGCATATTCGTGATGCGTTTACTTGTCAGGCTCTTTTTTCAAAAGCCTACGGGTATCAGAAGTGATGCCTGGAATATGGAAGACATATAGAAGGAGAGATGGAACATGTATGATGTGATGATAATCGGAAGTGGAGTATCCGGTTCAGCGGCTGCAAGAGAATTGTCCCGCTATAAAGCAAAAATCTGTGTATTGGAAAAAGAAGAAGATGTCTGCTGTGGAACTTCAAAAGCCAATAGTGGAATTGTGCACGCAGGATATGATGCAAAAGAGGGTTCACTGATGGCTAAGTTAAACGTCCGCGGTAATGCAATGATGGAACAGTTATCTAAAGATCTTGACTTTCCATTCAAAAGAATCGGTTCACTTGTGATCTGTCTGCGTGAAGAGGATATGGACAAATTACAGGCATTATACGACAGAGGTGTGGCAAATGGTGTATCGGGACTTCAGATTCTTAATAGAGAAGAAGTACTTGAGATGGAGCCGAACATTGCAGACAATGTATATGCGGCACTCTATGCGCCGACAGCCGGAATTGTATGTCCATTCGGATTAAATATTGCGATGGCAGAAAATGCCTGTGAAAATGGTGTAGAATTTAAGTTTGATACAGAAGTAAAAGAACTGAAAAAGACGGAAGATATCTGGGAAGTCCACACGAATCAGGGCGTTTTCAAGACAAAATATGTGGTGAATGCAGCTGGTGTGAATGCAGATAAATTCCACAATATGGTCAGTGAAAAGAAAATCCACATAACACCGAGAAGAGGAGACTACTGTCTGCTGGATAAAACTGCAGGCGGACATGTAAAGAGAACAATCTTTGCACTTCCGAACGAATTCGGAAAGGGAATTCTTGTATCGCCGACAGCACATGGCAATCTGCTCCTTGGACCGACAGCAATCGATATTGAAGAAAAAGAAGGAACCAATACAACAAGAGAGGGACTTGATCAGGTACTTACAAAAGCAGGGCAGAATGTAAAAAATATTCCGATGCGTCAGGTCATTACATCATTTGCCGGACTTCGTGCGCATGAAGACGGACATGAATTTATCATAGAAGAATTAGAAGATGCGAAGGGATTCATTGACTGTGCAGGTATTGAATCTCCAGGACTTACCAGCAGTCCGGCAATCGGAGAGATGGTTGCGGGAATTTTGAAAGAAAAGCTTCATCTGGAAGAAAAAGAAAATTTCATTGCTACAAGAAAAGGAATCCTGGATCCAAACACTCTGAGTAAAGAAGAAAGAGTGAAATTAATCAAAGAGAAACCGGCATACGGTAATATTATCTGTCGTTGTGAGATGATCACGGAAGGTGAAATTATCGATGCGATCCATAGACCACTCGGAGCAAAGTCGTTAGACGGTGTAAAACGCAGAACAAGAGCAGGTATGGGACGGTGCCAGGCCGGTTTCTGTTCCCCTAGAACGATGGAAATCCTTGCAAGAGAACTGGAAATTCCAATGTCAGAGATCACAAAGTCTGGCGGGAAATCAAGGATCATTGTAGGAGTGAATAAGGAGGACATCTGATTATGAAAACATACGATATAGTAATCATTGGCGGCGGTCCGGCCGGACTTGCGGCAGCCGTATCAGCAAGAGAAAATGGAATCCAGGATATCCTGATCCTGGAAAGGGATAAAGAACTTGGGGGAATCCTGAATCAGTGTATTCATAATGGTTTCGGCCTTCATACATTTAAAGAAGAACTTACCGGACCGGAATATGCCGGAAGATTCATCAAACAGGTGAAGGATCTTGGCATCGAATATAAATTGCATACGATGGTAATGGACATCAGTTCGGATAAAATCGTAACCGCAATGAATCGTGAAGAAGGATTATTTGAAATACAGGCAGGGGCAGTGATCCTGGCCATGGGATGCCGTGAGCGTTCCAGAGGAGCACTGAATATTCCGGGTTACCGTCCGGCGGGAATCTATTCTGCAGGAACAGCACAGCGTCTGGTCAATATGGAAGGATATATGCCGGGAAGAGAAGTCGTGATCTTAGGCTCCGGTGACATTGGACTGATCATGGCAAGACGTATGACACTGGAAGGTGCGAAGGTTAAAGTTGTGGCAGAACTGATGCCGTATTCCGGTGGATTAAAACGTAATATCGTGCAGTGCCTGGACGATTATGATATTCCATTGAAATTGAGCCACACGGTTGTGGATATCAAAGGGAAAGAAAGAGTTGAAGGGATCACGCTGGCAGAAGTAGACAGCAAAGGAAAACCGATCCCGGGAACAGAGGAAGAATACACCTGTGATACATTATTACTTTCCTGTGGGCTGATCCCGGAAAATGAGATCTCCAGAGGTATGGGCGTAGATATGAATCCGGTAACTTCAGGACCGAAGGTCAATGAAAGTCTCGAGACGAATATCGAAGGCGTATTCGCCTGTGGAAATGTACTGCATGTACATGATCTGGTGGATTTTGTATCAGAGGAAGCAAAGACTGCGGGACGAAATGCAGCAGAATATGTGAAGAACTTACAGTCAGACACAGACGGTGGGGAAAAGAGCAGTAAGGAAGATGCAGCAGATATTACACTGAATCCGGTAGAAGGCGTACGCTATACAGTTCCAAGTACGATTAATCCGGCTCATATGGATGAAAACCTTACTGTGCGCTTCCGTGTAGGCGGTGTATATAAGAACTGCTATGTAAGCGCATATTTTGACGATGAACGGGTGATACATAAAAAACGTCCGGTTGTTGCGCCGGGAGAGATGGAACAGATTAAGCTTACAAAAGAACAGCTTATGAAGTATCCGGATCTGAAGACGATTACAGTAAAGATAGAGGAGGCGTAGAGGATGGAAACAGTAACAACAAGAGAACTGACATGTATCGGCTGTCCGATGGGCTGCCCTCTGACCGTGACAATGGAAGCCGGTGAAGTGATCAGTGTAACAGGAAATACCTGTAAACGTGGAGACATCTATGCAAGAAAAGAAGTAACCAATCCGACCAGAATTGTGACTTCGACGGTAAGAGTAACCGGAGGAGATGCAGATATGGTATCGGTGAAGACAAAAGAAGATATTCCGAAAGGGAAAATCTTTGAGTGCGTAAAAGCATTGAAGACAGTAGAAGTACCGGCACCGGTGCATATCGGAGATGTATTACTGGAAGATGTCGCAGGTACGGGTGTAGATATTGTTGCAACGAAGAATGTTGGAACAAAGAGTTAGTTATTAGAAAGCTGGCGCAGAGACATTGCCAGTAGAAAGTTTTATGGTTATAATTCTATCTGTGAGAAAAATGAAATGGATCAGATATATAAAGGAACCGAGGAAGATAGAATGGAACCATACTACTATAGTAAAATGAACAAAGTACAGCAGGCAGCCTATCATGCTATCAGGCAGGGCTTGCTTGAAATCTCAGATTCAATACAGATACCGGGAATGGAGGCGGAGGAACTCTATAACGTGTTCTTCCGTCTGCGCCTGGATCATCCGGAAATCTTCTGGGCAACTGGATATAAGTACAAATATTATTCAGATTCGCCTAATTTCATATTCATCCCGGAATATTTATTTGATAAAAACAAAATAAAAGAACACCAGAAAGCACTGAAATCCAGAGTAGAAAAGCTCATAAGACCGGTGAAAGACAAATCCGAATGGGAAAAGGAAAAGTATGTACATGATTTTATCTGTGAAAATGTGCATTACGATAAATTAAAAAAGCCATATTCCCATGAGATCATCGGACCGCTTGGACAGGGTGTCGGCGTCTGTGAGGGAATTGCAAAATCTGTGAAAGTACTGTGCGATGCGCTCGGAATCTGGTGTATGATCGCAGTGTGCGGGAATAATCCGGAGAAAGGAATCAAATACCGTCATACCTGGAATATCGTAAAAATCGGCGGAAAATATTATCATCTGGATGCGACGTTTGACAATACTCTTGGAAACGGGGAGAAGATGAGTGACAGGCAGGCTTCAAAAGAGATCCGGTACGACTATTTCAACCTGAATGATAAAAGCATATTCAGAGACCATGAGCCGCTTATTGCTCCGGCACCAAAGTGTGAAGATGGCGAGCATTTTTATTATAAAGAAAAGAAACTGTCATTTACAAAGACAGAGGATGTATATAAAAGAGCACTGCAGACAGCGAAAAAGGGAAGAGTGTTTACATTCCACTGGCGCGGCGGTTATCTGACGAAAGCTGTTCTGGATGAACTTTTGGATCTGATCCAGAAAGCAGGAAAAGAGAAACAGAAGAATGCAAGAATCAGTCTGAACTGGCCGCAGGCGGTGATTCGTTTTGATTATGTAGAGGATCATGGTGAGGCAGAACCGGAAGTTGTGGTTGAAGAGGCGAATGAAGGAGAGAAAGAATAGTATTTGATATTAAAAATGGGCATCCACACCGGATGCCCGAAAGGAAAAAAGTTATGAAAAAGAAAAATGATATATATAAACTCGGTTGTTGTTTTTAGTGAATAACCGAAGGATTTTTTAGGCGAAGTCAGATCAGATAAAAGATGATTCATATTTCTGATACCTGAGTGACTTCTTTGTTGTTGATGATTATATCATACATGGTAAATGTTTCTAATTTGTGTTATAGGCCTAAAGAAAATATGAAAAATCTTAAGATAATCTGTAGGAAATCTAAAAATGGAGAAAGACGATGAAGAAAACCAGAAAATACATTTCTGTCTGCCTGTGTGTGGTAATGTTTGCCAGCATGTGTCTGTGTGTAGGCTGTCAGAAAAAGGCGGAAACAATAGAAAAAAAGAAAAAACAGATAGAACTGTGGCACTACTGGGATATTCCGGGTAACCAGCAGCATCTGGAAGAACTGGTAGATCAATTTAATCAGTCACAGGATGAAATAGAGGTTAAAGTGTCTTATATACCGGATGAAGACTTTAAGAAACAGCTGGCACTGTCCATGGCGGAAGAAAAGATGCCGGATATTGCACTGGTAGATTCCTCTGATTTTCAATTCCTTCATCAGATGAAACCATTTGCAGATCTGACGGATGAGATCCCGGAATTACGGGAGTATTCGGAAAAAGCGCTGGCACCATGTTCCGTGAATGGCAGAATCTATGGTCAGCCGTTTGGAGTGAACTGTACGGCAATGTTCTATAATAAGAAGATTCTGGAGAAAGCAGGATGCAAGGTTCCGGAGAATTGGGAAGAATTCAAAGAGGTTGCGGAGAAGGTCAGTGATAAAACGATAAAAGGTTTCGCGATCACGGCACTGCAGACAGAGGAAAGTATGTATGAGTTTCTTCCGATTCTGTGGTCTATGGGTGGAGATATCCATAGCATCAATATAGCAACCGGGCAGCAGGCATTTTTATTCTTAAAAGAGATGGAGCAGGAAGGAAGCTTAAGTCTGCAGAGTATTTCCCTTACGATGGGAGATCTGACGAATCAGTTTATAAAGGGAAAGATCGCAATGATGTTCAATTCCTCTATGGCAATCGACAGTATCCGTGAAGGCAATCCGGATCTTGAATTTGGTGTTGCGGCGATTCCATGCGGGAATCCACAGGTTACGGTGGCCGGAGGAGAGATTCTGGCGGTGGCAGATAATGAAAATAAGGAATATGCGATTCAGTTTTTGAAATTTCTTGCAGACAAAAAGCGGATGAAAGAGTACATAGATGAGTTCGGATTTCTTGCACCAAGGCAGGAGATTATGCAGCAACAGTTTGAAAATGATAAGGAAAAAGGGACATTTATAGATCTGTATCAGAATGCCAGGACAAGAGAGATCAGCAGAAACTGGCCGCAGATCTCACTGACACTTTCGGATACCTTAAGAGAAATCCTGGTAAATGAAAACGATTCACAGACTATACTGGACAAAAGTGCAGAAAAGATAGAGAGTATTGGAGCAGAAAACAGATGAAAAAGAGAAAGAAAAATCTCCGGCAGATATTAATACCGGCATTTATCATTACGGCATGTATTCCGCTTGCTATTTTTGCACTGATATCGCAGGAGAGATTAAAGACAAGTACATTAGAGAATATGAACAATCAGGCAGAGGCTGACCTGCAGAAAGCAAATCAGAGCCTGAATATGACGCTGGATAAATACGAAACGTTACTTTATGCTATTACAACAGATGAAGAATTTCTGAGCCTTGTAGTAAATGCAAATGATTCGGAAGAAATTCCGGAAGCGGATGCATATAATATGAGAAGAGATTTTGCCCATATCTGTAATAGAAATGAAGGAGTTGACGGAATCCAGCTTGTGCTTTCAGACAAGAGGCGGATATTTTACGACCGACTGTCGTCATCTTCGGTGAATAGTACATGGATGGAAAAGGTAAAAATTCCGGATGAGACAAAGCTGCTGTCCTATGATGTTGATAAAGATACGGACAATCCTGAGCGTATGTTTCATATCGGGAGAAAGGTGGTTAATTACTGGGATATCAGTGAGGATCTAGGATATGTAATCCTGTCTGTCAATTTGGATGAACTGGAATCGGTATTAAGCGCAGGAAAAGGGTCCAGAGTATATCTTGTGAAAGACGGAGTGATCGTAGGGGCAGAAGATACAAAGATGCTTGGCCGGCAAGAGAAAGCTTTGGATAGTGCAAAGGTTAATCAGAAGGCAATCAAAAATGCCAGAAGCGGCTGGTCAATCCTCTTATGTCAGTCGATCCGTGAATATCAGAAAGCAATTGAAGAACAGGTGATATTCTGGATCATGGTAGCGCTTGCTGTTCTGCTGATCTTTGTCCTTCTGATCTATCGTGTTACCAAACCAGTCATGATATCGGTAAATGACATTGTGGATGCAATGAAAAATCTCGAAAAAGATAATTTCCGGGAAAAGCTTGAAGTCAAAGAAAAAGACAGTACAGAGATTCAGGAAATATCTGAAGGATTTAATGAAATGTCGGAACGTATCCACAATTTGATCGGACAGGTAAAAGAATCGGCAATGGAGCAGAAGAATGCAGAAATCTCTGCATTAGAGGCTCAGATCGATCCACATTTCCTTTATAATATTCTGGATACGATCAACTGGAAAGCAATTGAGAATGAACAATATGAGATCAGCGAGATGTTGGTGGCACTTGCGGACATCCTGCGCTATGCAATCAATGATGCCGGTGAATTTACCACAATTGATGCGGAAAAAGGATGGCTGGAAAAATACATCCTTCTCCAGCAGGAAAAACTGGGGGAAGAGATTGAACTGGAATTTAAAATTCAAGATTCGTACGGGAAATGCAAGATTCACAAGATGCTGCTGCAGCCATTTGTGGAGAATGCGATCAAATATAGTTTCCGTGGTTATGAAGGAGCACATCGTCTGACGATCGAGGTATCCAAAGCGGAAGAACAGATGCATATTATTATCGCAAACAACGGCCGGCATATAGAAGAAGATCAGTTGAAAGACCTGAATATGGGAAAAGAGATCAAGAATCATTTTGGAATCTCGAATGTAAGAAAACGTCTGAAACTTTATTACGGAGAAGATGCAGTGATTTATTTTGAAAATGTATCTCCAAGTGGAGTGAAAGTACATTTGTTTGTGCCATTGCAGGAGGAACAAAAAGATGAAGATAGCAGTTATTGAAGATGAAAAACCGATCAGAGAAGGACTTGTACATATTTTAAATAAGATAAGTCCGGAATATCAGGTCGTAGGCAGTGCGGAGAATGGAGCAGAAGGACTGATACTTCTGGAAGAGGAAATGCCGGATCTGATCATGCTGGATATCCAGATGCCGGATATGGATGGATTGCAGATGCTGAAAGAAGCACGGGCAAGAGGAATCTATACAAAAGTGATTATTCTTACAGCCTACTCGGATTTCAGCTATGCGAAAAAAGCAATCGAACTGGGAATTGAAAATTATCTGCTAAAACCGGTGAATCTGACAGAACTAAAGAAAACGCTGGAAAAAATTAAAGAAGAGTTATTTGTAGAACAGAGGGGAAAGAATTCTCTTTCATTGGAAAAGATTCTGAAGGATATCCTGGATGGTGAATATGAGAAGAATGAAAGGCTGGACGCTGTGCTGGCAGATAATTATGGAATCATTCAGGGACACAGCCTGTATTGTATGTACATTTTCCTTGGAAAATATTATGAAAGTGAGAAGAAAGAAGTCGGATTATTTCTGGAGGAATTGAAAGAACACAATCCGGAACGGAAACTGTGCTGGCTGCCTCGTGAAAAACAACAGGCCGCATTGGTCTGCTTTTATGGTGAGGAAGATGTCAGTAAATTATTGAAATACGTAAAACATTCGGTAGTACCGGCATGTTCCGTAAGACTGCATGACCGTGGCGTATTTACATGGAAGGAATGTAAGGGACTTAACAGACTGACTGAGACAGAGCTGGAATTAGAAAAGGCATGTGGCTGGCATCTGATACTCGGAGACAGGGTATTGATTGAATGCGAGAAAATTCTACAGATGAGAACGTATCAGTTCATTTATCCGGCAGAGCTTGAAAACAGGGCCAGAAGTGCAGTAATACATATGAATGCAGAAGAATTTACCGGTTGTTTTCAGAAATTCATGAAATATGGACGCATAGAAGTACACAGTCCACAGGAACTCAGAGAAGTGTGTATCCGTTTCGCATATGCGATAATCAATACAGCCAAGGAGTGTGGCACATTGCGGGATGAGGAATTGATGGTTCAGAGAGTGTTAAAGACAATCTTAGGTGCAGTTTCCTGGGAGGAGATAGAAGCAGTCATGATGGAATTATTCTCCAGCATCGAGATAAGTCAGATCAACCAGACATCTTCTGAATATCTGGTACAAAAAGCACTGACAATTATGAAAGAATGTTATAGTGACGGGATTACTTTGGAAGAAACAGCCAGAAGACTTCATGTTACAGAGCAATATCTGGGAACACAATTAAAGAAAGAAATGGGGACTTCCTTTACGGAGACGGTACGAAAATTTAAAATCATGCATGTGAAAGAATTACTTCTGGATACAGATCTGAAATTAAATCAGATAGCTGCAATGACTGGATTTTCCAATCCAAAGTATATGAGTAAAGTATTTAAACAGGAAGAAGGGATGCTTCCAAATGAATACAGGCGGATTAATGCATAACAGTTTATAAAATTACTCCTTTCCGAAAAAATTGCTCCTTTTTAAAAATTGGATTCTGATATAGTGGGTTCAGAACAAAAAAGAGGAGGAATTAAGATGGAAGCGGTTGATAAAATATCCGTCGGAGTGAGTAAAGAAAAAGCCGGACAGAATACACAGGAAGCCATCACAGAGAATGCGGATGGAATGAAAGTATCTCTGGGAGAGAAAATCTGTTATGGAGTAGGTGATATCGGAGCAAATCTGGTATGGACAACGGTAGCCTCTTTCCTGACGATATATTGTACTGATGTGGCAGGTATTGCTGCAGGAGTAGTAGGAACACTGATGCTGATCGCCAGATTATTCGATGGCGTATCGGATCTTTTTATGGGAATCATTATAGATAAGACGAACACCAGATGGGGAAAAGCCCGTCCGTGGGTACTCTGGAGTGCGCCACCGCTGGTCATCAGCCTGATCATGATCTTTACAGTACCGGACCTTGGTGCAAATGGAAAAGCAATTTACCTGTTACTTGTATACATATTCCTTGCAGCGGTATGCTTTACAGCATCTAACCTTTCTTATAATACAATGCTTTCACTGGTAACCACAGAGCAGCACGACAGAAATGTCATGAACACGATCCGTTTTGAATTTACCATGATCGCACAGCTTGTAATTAACGTGATCACGATTCCACTGGTACATTTCCTTGGAAACGGACAGCGTGGCTGGACATGCATGAGTATCGTATATGCAATCGTAGCACTTGGAATGTTCATCACAACATTTGCCGGAACAAAAGAAAGATACAAACCAATCAAAAAAGAGACAACAGCGAAGAAGAAGACACATCCGCTGAAAACAATTAAGATCCTTTGCAGAAATAAATACTTTATCCTGATCACACTTGCATTTGCAGTGATCTATACATCGCTTGGATTAACCGGAGGATCCAGAATCTACTATGCAAAATACGTATTAGGGGATGAGATGCTGAACAGTACAATGACCATGTTCAACTATATCCCGACCATCCTTACGATTATGTTGATCCCGGTATTTACAAAAAGATTCGGAAAGATCAAAGCACTGTTTGTAGGATTCTTATTCTACGCAGCAGGACTGGTGCTCGAAATCGCAGGACCTGTTAATCTTCCAATGATTTACACTGGTCTGGTGTTACAGGGAATCGGACATGCGGCATTGTATTCATGCCTGTTCGCAATTGTCGGAGATGTCGTAGATTACAGTGAATGGAAAGACGGAATCCGTGAAGAAGGAATTACTTATAGTGTGACAAGCTTCGGACAGAAGATCGGAACCGGACTTGGAACAGCAGCACTTGGATGGATCCTGGCAGCCGGACATTATGACGGAACAGCAGCCGTTCAGTCAGCAAGTGCAATCTTCGCAATCAAAGGATTGTTCCTGTATCTGCCACTGGTGATTACAGTGATCGTTCTTATCATCTGGTACTTATTCATGGGAATTGATAAGATCTATCCGACAGTCAGAAAAGAACTGGATGAGCGTAGAGAAAAGGCTGAGTAAGAAAAAGCTGAGCAAGAGAAAGCCGAGTCAGAAAATATAGAATAGAAAATGTGAACTTGAATGGTAATTAGGAATAAGCCGGAAGATGTAATGTCTTCCGGCTTATTTTAATCGCCATGCGTTCGGAAGAAGCTGCCGGTGGCAGGTTCTGTAGATACAGAAAACTTTGGCACATAAAAAGGCAGGAAACGAAGTCCTGCCTTTAAAAAATAATATGTAAGATTTAAAATTAACCAACAATACGGTATTTCTTATCTACAGCATTCAGAAGTTCATGTCCGTCTTCTGTTACGAGAACAAGGTCCTCAACACGAACACCGTATTTGCCTTCGATGTAGATACCAGGCTCGATAGAGAAGATCATACCAGGTTCAGCCACATTCTTGTTGATCGGGCTTACATCACCATATTCGTGGTCTTCCTGTCCGATGAAGTGTCCAAGACGGATTCTCCAGTACTCACTGTATCCAGCTTCGTCAATCAGATCTCTTGCCTGAGCGTCGATATCGCAGAAACGCATACCAGGTTTGATAACAGCTTCTGCTTTCTCAACTGCTGTACGAACCAGATCGTGGATAGCAGCCTGCTCATCATCTACGCTCTTGCAGTAGAATGTTCTTGTCATGTCTGAGCAGTAACCTTTCCATACACAACCCATATCGATCAGGACACATTCTCCGGCTTTCAGAGTTCTTGTCTCACTTGGTGTATGGTGCTGGTCAGCTGCGTTAGGTCCGAAGCATACGATTGTATCAAAGCTTACTCCGCTAGCTCCCTCTTTCAGGTACTCAGCGTCGATGAAGTCAGCAACTTCTTTCTCTGTCATACCTTCTTTGATGAAATTAGCAACTCTTTCCATAACCGTATCATTGATCACAGATGCATGTTTCATGATCTCGATCTCCTCAGCGTTTTTAACAGCACGAACACCGTCTACGCAGTCAGATCCCCATACAGTCTTCATCTCAGGGCAGCGCTCCTGAAGTGGAATGAGGAAACGTGCAGGCCATGTCTTGTCAATACCAAGAGTGCTCTTTGTATCGATGTGCTCCATCAGAACACCAATCTGGTCATCCATGTCACTGAACCATACTTCTTCGAATCCTGTATTTGATACATAATACAGATAGTTCAGGAATAATGTATGTTTTCCACTTGTTCTAAGTAACAGGGCATATAATCTTTCCCCAGGATTTACCATGATTCCTGTTAAAAAGCGGATGCTCAGTGGATCAGATACCAGTAACTGATCAATTCCTTTCTCTTTCATTTTTTCCAATACGCGGCTAATTCTTTCATCCATTGTTAAAATGCTCCTTCCTGTGCGTTTTGTTAAAAATCCTATCTAGAATAATAGCACAATTTGGATAAAATAACCAGAAGTTTGGCAATTTTAAACGATTAATTTTTGAAATGTTTAGACAACAATTTTTAATGTTTATCATATTGACTTTAATAGAGCAATGTGATAATATATTAAAGATAAAGAATGGGCATTACACAGTATGGTAATGCCCATTCTTTTATTGCTATGCATTCGTAAGGAGCATGTTGATAGCAAGGTTTATAAATACGAAGGTATACGTATAAGAGTAATTTTTTGAGAATGCTCTTGTAAAAAGAGAGGAAGAGGGTAGGAAATATGAAAGAAAAGAAAAAATTATCACTGGCTGCACAGATATTCATTGCACTGGTTTTGGCGGTCATTGCAGGATTACTGATGCAGAAATACGCAAATTTTGCGGAAACTTATATCAAGCCATTTGGTACGATTTTTCTGAATTTACTGAAATTCATTGTCGTTCCGATCGTACTGTTTTCCATTATGTGTGGAATTATTTCCATGAAGGACATTAAAAAGGTCGGATCGATTGGAGTAAAGACAGTCGTTTACTATATGTGTACGACAGCATTTGCCATTACATTCGGACTTATTGGGGCAAATATGTTCAAAGGAGCATTTCCGAAGATTGCGACAACAGATCTTTCTTATAAAGCAGATCAGACGATCTCACTGATGGATACGATTGTAAATATCTTCCCATCAAATTTTGTATCACCGATGGTGGAGGCAAATATGCTCCAGGTGATCGTGACGGCACTGATTCTTGGATTTGGAATTATCCTTCTGGGGGAAGGTGAAAGAAATACAAGACTGGTAACAGCCTGTAATGATCTGAATGATGTATTTATGAAATGTATGGAGATGATCCTGGAGTTATCACCGATTGGTGTGTTCTGTCTGCTGAGTCCGGTCATTGCTTCAAACGGGCCGGCGATCATCGGTTCACTCGCGATGGTACTTCTGGCTGCTTATGTATGCTACATCATCCATGCAGTAGTTGTATATTCGTTTGCAGTAAAGACAATGGGCGGAATGAGCCCGTTAAAATTCTTCAAGGGAATGCTTCCGGCAATCATGTTCGCATTCTCAAGTTCTTCATCTGTCGGAACACTTCCGATTAATATGGAATGCGTAGAAAACATGGGAGCATCCAAAGAAGTATCTTCTTTCGTACTTCCGCTTGGAGCTACGATTAACATGGACGGAACTGCAATCTATCAGGGCGTGTGTGCGATCTTTATTGCATCATGCTATGGCATCCATCTGACGCTTCCGCAGATGCTGACGATGATCCTGACTGCAACGCTGGCTTCTATTGGTACCGCAGGAGTTCCGGGAGCCGGTATGGTTATGCTCGCAATGGTACTTGCCTCAGTCGGACTTCCGGTTGATGGAATCGCACTGGTTGCTGGCGTGGACCGTATCTTTGATATGGGACGTACGGTGGTTAATATTACAGGGGATGCGTCTTGTAGTATTATTGTTTCGAATATGGAACGGAAGAAAGATGCAAAGAGAGAAATCGCGAACGGTCTGTAGATCTGCAGAACCAGTCTGGATGGAGTTTTGTGGCTTTTTTAGTGTCCCTGGTGGCTCGTAATAAGAATGAAATAATAGGTGTTTCCAGTATGTGTGCTGGAAGCACCTATTATTTTTTGCTTTTTAAAGCTGTTTGGGTGTTACCCGGTAATTGGGCAAAAAAATAGGACTGCATTGTTTGGGAGGAGTGCAGTCCTTAGGAAAAAGTTATGAAAAAGATTTAAATGTTTTGTTCTCTTGAACAATTACAAGTATAGAGAGAATTTGTGATGAAAGTGTGATGGAAGTGGGGAGAAAATGTTAATAATTAGAGATTGGAAAATAATTTTTTATAGGTGTCCGGTTAATTGGACACCTGGTGTGCTATTATAAATACATCATATGTTATGGTTTATCAATAAAAGCTAAAAAATAGCATATTTAAAAACATCATATGTTATAGTTTAGTTTATTGTCATTATATATGCTTCAATATGTCTTTACAAGTATTTATAAAAGTGGTAGTATAAAAAAAGAAAATGTATCAACAAAGTTCAAAAAAAGCATTGAGATAAATTGCGAAAGAGGTGAGAATATGAAACAAAACAAAGTATATGAAATTCGATTAAAGATTTTCTTATTAAGAGACATACCAGTTATTAAAATTATGGGTGAAGAAGCAGAGTTTATAGACTCTGCGCTGGCTAAGGATTCCAAATGGCTGGAATATCATGAGAAGAATTGTTTGAAAAATTATTGTATGGGAGGACTATATCCGATTGAAAAAGACGGTGTATATAAAAAAGAAGAGATATATACGATTACAATCCGAACCGTAGATGTTGAGTTAGCAAAATATTTTTCAAAGGAATTACGAAATCATTATACGGAAAGTATAAAAGGACTTACATTAGAAAATCGAATTTTGCCAAAGAAATTTATCAGCGAAATTTATACATTAACACCAGTGATAATAAAAACAGATAAAGGGTATTGGCGTGATCAAATTTCTATAAATGAGTTTGAAAGATTACTGGTTGAAAATTTGATAAAAAAATATAATCAATATACAGGTGAGAAGATAGATGAAGATTTTCAATTATATACAGGCCTTACATTCATGAATAGAAAGCCGGTGAAAGTAGAATATAAAGGAATACATTTATTGGGCGATAAGGTGAATCTTAAAATATCAGATGATGTAAGGGCACAGGAATTAGCATATGTTTTACTTGGCACAGGAATTGGAACAATGAATGCAAGAGGATACGGTTATTGCAATTATAGATGGTTATAAAAGGTGGTGATAATGTGTTAAAAGATTGTCTGGACATATTTCGTGAGGAATTAGATCGGATAGCCGAAAAGACTGGAGATGAAGACAGACTTATTTTAGATGAGTATATCCCTGCAGATGGAGATTATCTTCTGGTAAAAAGGGATGGAACGATTGAAACATGTTCTGTAAAGTTAAATAAGAAAACAAGAATGGTTGAAAAAGGATCGTCAAATACGGAAGTGTATGATGAAATATGCTTTTATGATTATCACAGCAGATTGGTAAGTATGGATAAGCCTCAAGATCCAAAAAAAGTAATACATTCTAATAACTATCTGGCGTTTTGGATAAAATGGGACAGCCTTGAAAATGGGAAGTTGAATATAGAGGCAGTAGATCGATATTATGATGTATTGATGAATCCAAGAGAGAAATATAAAAAAGCACAAGATCGGAAAATGTATGATTATATTGAAGAAAAAATTGGGGAGGTGAATCAGGGAAAGTTAGAAGAAAATCGAAAATGGATAAAAGAAAATATTTTTTCTCTAGATAAATTTAACGTGGATTTTGTAAGAAAAAATTATTTGAAAATTTTCTTTGAGGATGATCGTGAACTTTATATTCAGGAAGAACAGAGATATCTGATGACAAAGATATTTAATAAAAATGATTACAATCTGGAAGTGGATAATTTGATTTTGGGTTTACCAAATGATAATTTAGGATTGAATTCAAAAAAGCCATATATGGAAAATAAGACAAGGAAAATTACGGTTCCATATTTAATTACCCCGGAAGAGGCTGTGATACAAAGAAAATTTTTTGATTATTTAATGAATCAGGCAAATGCAGGCAGAACAGATGTTTTTTTGGATATGTCACCACAAATAGATGATGTAAAAAGAAAACAGATAATTGCAAAGAAAAGAGGAGAACTGCTATCAAGTGATTTTAATGGTTATTTCTTAAGAATACAAAAAGGAAAAGAATTAGAAATTCAGCATCAGGATACAATCGTCGATTACAAATATTTCCTGAAAAGTAAATTCCAATATCAAAATGTTTTGGGATTAGAAGACAAAGAAGGATGGTATAAAGAATATACAAATCGGCAGGAAATGCAAATGATTGTAAATGAAATATTATTTTCAAAGTGGCTAGTATCTAATTATTTTACAAAAGAGGAAGATATCAGTGCAGAAGGTGAAATTAAACGTAATCTGGTAGGATCCAGAGAGGCCATTTTTTCATGGATTTATAAAGGTCGAAAAGAAGGAATGGATTCTATACTTCATAAGATATGTATGAATATGATTAAAAATTCTGTTTCGAAGGGTTATATGAATAAAGCAGGGCAGCAGTTTAATTTAATGTGTTCACTCGAAGGATATTTTGGAGGATATAATATGTCAAATAAGTATAAGGAGATTAGGAATAATATTAGAAATAAAATTAATCAGTCTGCTGATGTGGAAATTAAAAGCGATGAGGAATATTTTTATGCAGTTGGACAATTGGTAAATTATTTTATTTCATTAAGCAAAACGAAAGATAAAAATCATTCACTTGCTAATCCATTTTTCAATGCGACAAGTAATGAATTTATTCAAAGAAAAATGAAACAATATTTTATGAAGTATAACTATGTGATCAGTAAATATAATGAAAGATTTAATAAGTTATATTATATGATTCTGGATTACGAATTAGAAGGAAAAATCAAACAGGAAGATATTATAGCAGGTTATATCAGTGATTGTTTAATATATGAATCTAAGAAAGAAAATAAGGAGGAAGCGTAGCATGAATAAAAGAGTATATGGTGTATTGGGAATTTCTTCAATTATGGCAAATTGGAATGCTGATTTTTCGGGATATCCGAAGAGTATGTCTGATGGAACTGTGTTTGGCAGTGACAAAGCATTAAAATATCCAATGAAGAAGATGTGGGATAATGAAGGAAAGAAAGTATTATACATAAAATCCATGAAATTTTCTGAAAAAGATGGATCACTTGTTCCAAAGTCAATGAAAGAACGATATGAAGAAATTTTTGAGATTAAAGATTTGAAAGAGGAAAAGGAAACAAAGCAGATTTTGAAAAATCTTATGTCGGCGGTAGATGTAAAGAATTTTGGAGCAACATTTGCGGAGTCAGTGGCAAAGGTAAATGTATCTATTACAGGAGCCGTACAATTTGGACAAGGTTTTAATAAATATGAAGGGACTGTTGCAGAAGAACAACAGATACTTTCCCCATTCCGTGACAGCAGCAAAGAAAGTAAGACGGATGAAGAGGCTAAAAATTCTACATTAGGAACAAAGATTACGAGTAATGAAGCGCATTATTTTTACCCATTTGTGATTAATCCAATGGCATATAGAGAACTTGAGAAACTTGGTGTGACAGAAGGATATACAGAGGAAGATTATAAGAACTTTAAACGAACAGCATTAGTTGCGGTTACTTCTTATGCAACTAATGCAAAAGAGGGATGTGAAAATGAATTTGCTATTTTTGTAGAAACAGAATCAGATTTATATTTGCCTAATTTATCAGAATACATTGGATTTGAAAAAGGAGAACAGAAAAACTGTATAAATCTCGAGGCATGTGCACAGATTTTACAGGGAGTTCAGGAAAAAATTAAAAATGTGGAAATATATTACAATCCATATACAACCATATTGAATCAGGAAATAGCAGATGCAAAATTATATAACATTGTCACACAAAAAGAGGTGTAATGCATGAAAGCTATAAGATTTACACTGAGTGGAAAGAATGCATTTTTTAAGAAACCGGAAGTAAATAGCTATTACTATTTTTCTTATGGACAGATTCATAAGGTTGCATTACTGGGAATATTTGGTGCTATTTTAGGATATGGCGGGTATGCACAGAAAAAATGGACTGTACCAAAGAAAGGACAGGGATTGGCTGAAGAATATCCAGAATTTTATGAAAAATTGAAGGAATTAAAGATTTCGGTTGTACCAGAAAACCAAGGCGGATATATTCAGAAAAAAGTGCAGATATTTAATAATTCAGTTGGTTATGCATCAGAGGAACAGGGCGGAAATTTAATTGTAAAAGAACAGTGGCTGGAAAATCCAATATGGGACATTTATATAATGTTAGATTGTGAAGAAGCCGAAAAAATTGCGAGTGCATTAGAGAATAAGCAATGTATTTTTATTCCATATTTAGGAAAAAACGATCATCCGGCAGATATAAGTAATGTAAAAATTTTAAAGCTGGAGGAAACAAAATGTAATGGCGATGCTATTTCCAGCATGTTCTCAAAAAAAGATGGAGAGATAGAATTTCCGGAAGATGATGAAGATGAAACAGAATGGTTTAAATATGAAGAAAAATTGCCGATAGCTTTAAATGCATATACGAATTTATATGAATATGATACTTTTTGCTATACTAATTTTCCGGTGATTATTAAGAATAATATAGTATACAAGGATGAAAATCGAAAACTGATATTTAACTAGAAAAGAAGGCCCTGCATTATTGCGGGGTTTTCTTGTAGGAGAAAATAAATGGAAATTGAAAAAGTCATGATTCCGATTGAAAAAATTATAAATAATAGTGAAGAGTGCTTTGCGCACGTAGCTAAGGACAATAAACAGAAAGAAACATTAAAAGAACATACCGAAAGATGCCAAAAATATTGGAAGAATCTTGTCGAAAAGAAAAATCTTACGGAGATACTGGAAGAATTTGAGAAATGTTATTTTAATTCAACGGATGAAAAAGTGAAAGAAATATTTGAATCTATGACAGTAAATATTGTTACGATGCATGATATTGGAAAGGTAAATCCTGAATTTCAGAAAGAAAAGATGGATCATTTATGGCATAGGGATGTTCCGTTAAATGACAAAGTAGGAAGTAAACATTCTATAATTTCATCTGTGTTTTATCTTGATTATTACATTGGGATAATTAATTTAGCAGTCAAAAATGAAACTATTTATAAAAGTGATGGAGAAAAATTAAAGGATTTTGCGTATATATATTCTTATATTATATCCAGACATCACGGAGATCTGACGGAATTGGAAAGATATTTAGAGAGCCTTAATGGAAAACAGGCTGAGGGGGATGAGTTAGGATACCAGGCAGGAAATTGGTATGAATTGTGGAAAAAAAGTATTATGAAACAAGGAGATCCGGAAAAAATCAGGAAAAATTGGAAAAGAATGTTGAATCGACTGAATGGAGATAAGGATGATACGGAAAAAATAATATATTTATATTGTCTGACAAGACTTTTATATTCATTACTTGTAGCTGCGGATTATTATGCAACAACGGAATATATGAATGGATTTGAAATGACCGATTTTGGTGAATTGAATCAATGGGAACATATCATAGATATATATGAAAAAAGTAAAGTACAGATAAGTATTCGAAAGTATGGAAAAGAAAATTATCCTATACAGCCAGAAAAATTATTAAAAGAAGAAAATATTAATATTCTTCGCACAGAGATGTTTTTAGATGCAGAGAGAACATTGGAGAAAAATATGGATAAGTCGATATTTTATCTGGAAGCACCTACCGGAAGTGGAAAGAGCAATACAGCAATGAATTTAAGTCTAAAAATGGTACAGGAGAATGAAAAAATTAACAAAATATTTTATATTTATCCATTCAACACGTTGGTAGAGCAAAATATGGAGTCAATGGAAAAAGTATTTGGGCAAGATAAGGAAATTATGTCTCAGATTGCAATTGTCAATTCACTGGTTCCATTGAAAAAGAACAATAAAGCAGAAGAAGATAAAGAATGGAATAAAATATTATTGGATAGACAATTCCTTAATTATCCGATTGTTTTATCCACGCATGTAATGCTGTTTCAGACATTATTTGGAAATGCAAAAGATAATGTATTTGGTTTTCATCAATTGAGTCATTCAGTAATTGTATTAGATGAAATTCAAAGTTATAAGAATGATATTTGGAGTGAAATTATTTCATTTTTAAAAGGATTTGCTAATCTTATGCATATGAAAATTGTTATTATGTCAGCGACATTGCCTAATTTGGAAGTACTAACGAATAATAAAATGGAAACAGTCAGATTGATTGAACACAGAGAAAAATATTTTAATCATAAAAAATTTGCGAAAAGAGTTCAGGCAGACTACAGTTTGCTTGGATATAAGATAACAAAAGAAGAGCTGCAAGAGCATGTTTTAGCACAAGCGCAAGATGGGAAAAAGATACTAATTGAATTTATAAAGAAAAAAAGTGCAGAAGAATTTTATCGTAATATACGGGAAAAGAGTCCGATACCTGTGTTGTTGATGACAGGGGATAGTTGTATATTAGATCGAAAAAGAATTATTCGTCAAACAAAAGAGATGAAATCAGTAATATTAATTGCAACACAGGTGATCGAAGCAGGTGTAGACATTGATATGGATATTGGATATAAGGATATATCCAGACTAGATAGTGAAGAACAATTTATGGGACGAATTAACAGATCAGGGAAAAAAGAAGGAGTAGTTTATTTCTTTGATATGGATGATGCGTCTGTTATATATAAAAATGATGTGAGAATAGAAAAAGATAAAACATTAGAAAATGAGGAGATCAGACAATTATTGTTATTGAAAAATTTCCCGGAATTTTATGAAACCAGAATTCTTCCGTCAATAAAGAAAGAAGGAGAAAAAATAAATGATAAGAATTTAGAGGAATTTTTTTGCGATAAAGTAGCTCTTTTGAATATGCCGGAAGTTGCAAAACGGATGAGATTAATAGATGATAATCGACAGATGATATCTGTATATTTAGGAAGAATCCTTCAAAATGAAAAAGGTGAAAAGATAGATGGACGTGTATTATGGCAAGAATACAAAGGATTAATCGAGGAATGTAAATTAGAATATGCAGAAAAAAAGATAAAACTGCACGATATTCGAAGCCAGATGAATGGATTTATATATCAATTTAGTAATCAGATTAAATTACAAGAAGACGAGCAGATTGGAGATATATTTTTCATCGAAAACGGAGAAAGATATTTTGATGAAAATGGAGTGTTGATGAAAGAATTATTTGAAGATAATACAGATCTATTTATATAAAAGAAGGAGCAATGAAATGCGGATAAATGGTACTTTGATAAACTATTATTTCCATTGTAAACGTCAATGTTATCTTCACGGTAATCGCCTGAATTTAGAGGATAATAGTGAACAGGTAAAAATAGGAAAGGCAATTCATGAAGAGAAAGCTGAAGGAAAAGAAAATGCGGAAATTGCTATTGATAATATTAGGCTGGATAAATTAACGAAAGAATATTTAACGGAAGTAAAAAAGTCTGATGCGGATGTTGAAGCATCAAAATGGCAGTTGTTATTTTATCTAAGTGTTTTGAAATCCAAGGGGATAATTCGTAAAGGGAAACTTGAATTTGTGGAAAAGAATAAAAAAGATAAGAAAACACTTATTATAGAGCTGACAGATGAGACGGAAAAAGAATTAAAAGTATACATGGAAGAAATTACAAGGCTGTTGAATGAGGAGAAACCGCCAGAATGTATAAATAAAAATTCTTGCAAAAAATGTGCCTATTACGAGTACTGTTATGTATAAGGTTAGGAGGAGAAAGAATGGGAAGTACAAGATATATTATGTCAATGGGTGAATTAACCAGAAAAGACAATTCATTGTGTTTTCGCAAAAATGGACGAAATGTATATATACCTGTTGAAAATACAAAAGAGATATATTGTTGTAATGAAGTAAGTATTAATACAAAGCTCTTGGATTTTTTATCACAAAATAATATTATTGTTCATTTTTTTAATTATTATGGTGGCTATAGTGGGACATTTTATCCTCGAGATCATTATCTAAGTGGAAAATTAATTGTAAAGCAAGCTGCAAAATATCAGAATGACAGATTGGATATTGCTAGAGCAATTGTTAAAGGGATAGGATTGAATATTTATGAGGTTTTATATCATTATTATAAACATGATAAAAAAGAAGTAAAAGAAACAATAAACTGGATAAAAAAGATTTTTTTAAAACAGGTAGAGCAGGCTGCGAATATAAAAGAGTTATTAGCATATGAAGGTGAGGTATGGCTGAGATTTTACAGTAATTTTAAATTTTTTTTACCAGAAGATTTTGTTATGAATAAACGTGTAAAGCGACCACCGGATAATCCTATTAATGCGTTGATATCATTTGGAAATACATTATTATATACAAAAACAATATCAGCAATTTATCAGACACATCTGGATCAAAGGATAAGCTTTTTACATGAACCGTCAGAAGGAAGATTTTCATTAAGTCTGGATATAAGCGAAGTGTTCAAACCTGTAATTGTATATAGAACAATATTTGATTTAGTAAATAACAGAAGATTACAAGTGGAAAAACATTTTGAAAAGAAGGTAAACTATTGTATTTTGAATGAAGAAGGCAGAAAAATATTTATAGAGGCTTTTGAAGCTCGAATGGAAAGCGTATTTATGCATCCGAAATTGAAAAGGAAAGTTTCTTATCGTACTGCAATAAAATTGGATTGTTATAAATTGATTAAAAATATTTTGGAAGAAAAAGAATTTATTCCGTTTTCATTGAAAGAAGGGATGTAATGAAAAGTAAGAAGCAGTTGAATTATAATTACGCATTCTTGTTTTATGATGTTGGTGAAAAAAGGGTACAAAAAGTGTTCAAGGTATGCAAGAAATATTTGACACATTTTCAAAAATCAGTTTTTCGAGGTGAAATGACTCCTTCGAAGTTTATTGAATTGCGTAGAGAATTGAATAAAGTTATTAATAAGGACGAGGATTTTGTATGTATCATAAAGTTAATGAATGATAATGTATTTGGTGAAGAAATATTAGGAAATGGAGAAAAAGATACAGGAGAGACGTTGATAATATAAATATTTTACCAGGTGTTATTTAAAGAAAATAAAAAAATTAGTTGTAAAATAAGGGAATGTGTGTGATTATTATTTATAAAATAAAAATAGAGTATCGCCTGGTAAAAAGCTAGGAAAAGCTTGAAGATAGGGGATTTTAGATCCTCAGAAAAATGTAAAATGGCGTTAACTCGTTAGATAAACAGTAACATGAGATGTATTGAAATGACCCATATGCAGGTAAGAACGCAAGAGAGTTGTTGATAAACAGTAACATGAGATGTATTGAAATTGTAACAAAACTCCTACTGCATCCGAAGCTTCGGGATAAACAGTAACATGAGATGTATTGAAATATGTTAAATTCATCCCATATCGGATTTCCCTTGCGATAAACAGTAACATGAGATGTATTGAAATTAAAAAAGGTTATGCAAATGTATATGATTGTGCTGATAAACAGTAACATGAGATGTATTGAAATACACAAAGAAGTTCAAAGGACATAGTGCAGTGATGATAAACAGTAACATGAGATGTATTGAAATTATTTTAACTCTGAACATTCTTCCATCCACACAAGATAAACAGTAACATGAGATGTATTGAAATTAGATATACAGTATCTTGTTTTTATCGTCTACACGATAAACAGTAACATGAGATGTATTGAAATCTAGCTTTTCTACACACTCTGATTCTGTCCACTCTGATAAACAGTAACATGAGATGTATTGAAATATGATTGTTGCTGTTGGGTCAGACCAAGACTTTTCCGATAAACAGTAACATGAGATGTATTGAAATTCATCTTTATCTGTTCCACACCACGGATTTGTATGATAAACAGTAACATGAGATGTATTGAAATTTCACTTACATCACGTTCCCACTTGCACAGCAACCAGATAAACAGTAACATGAGATGTATTGAAATTTCCCATTAACGGATTACTCATGCGTCAGCTCCCGATAAACAGTAACATGAGATGTATTGAAATATGTCTACTACTTTTCTTGTGCCCTCTTCTGTCACGATAAACAGTAACATGAGATGTATTGAAATATGTTTCTCTGTGTTGTACAACAACAATCTGAAAGATAAACAGTAACATGAGATGTATTGAAATGGATATTATGATCCGACTGCATATATGGCAATGAGATAAACAGTAACATGAGATGTATTGAAATCCGGCTTTTTCTATTTTCTTCCCGATTCCCGTGACGATAAACAGTAACATGAGATGTATTGAAATTCCAAAACCTGCTGCACATATTCATCCGTTTGATCGATAAACAGTAACATGAGATGTATTGAAATTAGTATGGATGTATTCCTGTCAATCCGTTAAAACCAGATAAACAGTAACATGAGATGTATTGAAATATTGTAATTGCTATTCCTGTTTGATAGTGTGTAATGATAAACAGTAACATGAGATGTATTGAAATGGAGAATATCGAGATTTACGTGGAAAACCAGAACTGATAAACAGTAACATGAGATGTATTGAAATTACCAACGCATGAGTTCACGTCCGGCAGACAGGCGGATAAACAGTAACATGAGATGTATTGAAATAAAAGCAATGAAAGAAAGGTTTGGCGTGTAAATGGATAAACAGTAACATGAGATGTATTGAAATATGGAAATCTATGAAATGCTCTTTGAAGCGAATAGGATAAACAGTAACATGAGATGTATTGAAATAGTTTCTTTTTCAGCTTATCAACATTCCAGATGATTGATAAACAGTAACATGAGATGTATTGAAATAATGTACTCATAATTCGTTCCTTTCTCCCTAAAAAGATAAACAGTAACATGAGATGTATTGAAATTATACACCGTACATGCCACAGGATGCTTATATGCAGATAAACAGTAACATGAGATGTATTGAAATTCGTGAGATGTGGTTATGGATATCTCAGAAAATTAGATAAACAGTAACATGAGATGTATTGAAATAATGCTAACTCTTCTCTTACTTTCCCTGCTATACTGATAAACAGTAACATGAGATGTATTGAAATAAGAAGTGCCATGCAATAACAGAAAAGATGGAAGAAGATAAACAGTAACATGAGATGTATTGAAATTGGATAGATTGTCTTACTTCCCTACCATAAACAGCAGATAAACAGTAACATGAGATGTATTGAAATGCATTTAGATGTAAATTGTCACTTTGCCAATACGATAAACAGTAACATGAGATGTATTGAAATGAATCTGGCAAAGGCTGGAAAGGCGAGCGATCCGGATAAACAGTAACATGAGATGTATTGAAATGCGAGTGAATGTCCCATGATGATTTTCTGACATAGATAAACAGTAACATGAGATGTATTGAAATGCTACAGAGGATTTGCGGAATGAGACACCGATGGAGATAAACAGTAACATGAGATGTATTGAAATATGACTATAAGAAACTGCTTTTAAACGCTATTAAGATAAACAGTAACATGAGATGTATTGAAATTACCAAACAAAACCACAATAGCCTATAGCCGCTTCAGATAAACAGTAACATGAGATGTATTGAAATCCCCACATATTTCCATCGTTGTTTCTTGTGACTGCGATAAACAGTAACATGAGATGTATTGAAATGCGGTACTCAGACGGCAGAATAAGCAATACCGTGAGGATAAACAGTAACATGAGATGTATTGAAATTAGAAAAGGGGTGAGTTTCTATGATTGATTTTAAGATAAACAGTAACATGAGATGTATTGAAATTTCGGTATTGTTTCACAAATCTGTTCAGCTTTATCTGATAAACAGTAACATGAGATGTATTGAAATTCATTCTTGCTTTCCTGTTTTGCGGTAACGGATGGGATAAACAGTAACATGAGATGTATTGAAATGAAAGTTGTCCGTCAAACTCTTCTTCGCATTCTTCGATAAACAGTAACATGAGATGTATTGAAATCTCTAACACCCCACTGTTTGTTTGAACATATTTCGAAGATAAACAGTAACATGAGATGTATTGAAATTTTAGTGGCTTATAGATTGCAGTAAACAACGCTATGATAAACAGTAACATGAGATGTATTGAAATGGAACATTGCGATATGTTCCACCGAGCTGAACACGATAAACAGTAACATGAGATGTATTGAAATTTCGTTGTGATACGATATCCTGCTTTTTCTCCTACGATAAACAGTAACATGAGATGTATTGAAATCAGGGATTAATCAGAAACTTGATAACGATTATAAGATAAACAGTAACATGAGATGTATTGAAATACCTTGTAGAATGTCATTCCGTGGTAAGAAAATTTGATAAACAGTAACATGAGATGTATTGAAATACAGAACGGAGATCAAGCACATAGAGACAAACTGGATAAACAGTAACATGAGATGTATTGAAATAAGAAAGGTAAGGTGAGATTCCTATGAGATATGACGATAAACAGTAACATGAGATGTATTGAAATAGATATCAAATCCGAACAGACTTGCTATATCCTGGATAAACAGTAACATGAGATGTATTGAAATATGTACTCGGATTCAAGCCATTTACGTCTGCTTGTGATAAACAGTAACATGAGATGTATTGAAATATTTGCGCTCTAATTCGGCGAACACAAGTATAATCTGATAAACAGTAACATGAGATGTATTGAAATACAGAACCACAAGAACCAACATTATCCCCAGACGATAAACAGTAACATGAGATGTATTGAAATACCTGTATTCGCTAAGCGTTCTTTAGCGGTACACCGATAAACAGTAACATGAGATGTATTGAAATGCGATTTGTCAGAGAAATATGAGTATTCTGATGATGATAAACAGTAACATGAGATGTATTGAAATGGTTATTAGCCTTAGTCAGTTCTGTAGTCTTACCGATAAACAGTAACATGAGATGTATTGAAATCCTGGAAGATACTCTTTTATTCCAGATGGATACGGGATAAACAGTAACATGAGATGTATTGAAATTTAAACATGTTACTTGATCCAACCGGAAAAATGCGATAAACAGTAACATGAGATGTATTGAAATCAGGAGGAACAGTGGAGTATTTAACTCCCTGCTACGATAAACAGTAACATGAGATGTATTGAAATTTTTCCATGCACTGGCCTCTCAGGTACTCCACCCGATAAACAGTAACATGAGATGTATTGAAATTCAAAATGATTAAAGACAAGGGTCTGAAACGTGAGGATAAACAGTAACATGAGATGTATTGAAATATAAAAAATATATAGGAACTGTGGAAAATTCTAAAGGATAAACAGTAACATGAGATGTATTGAAATCACAACCTCTTGCATCTTCCCACCCCTGCGCAAAATGATAAACAGTAACATGAGATGTATTGAAATATACCAGGCTTTGCTATATCCATGCCAAAAAACTGATAAACAGTAACATGAGATGTATTGAAATATTGATGGTGACGAATATGATCTGAAAAAAGTTCAGGATAAACAGTAACATGAGATGTATTGAAATTCCGTAATCTCACGCAGCTGCTCATCCGCACGTGGATAAACAGTAACATGAGATGTATTGAAATTCTGCTATATATGTTAATGATTTCTTGTCCTTATAGATAAACAGTAACATGAGATGTATTGAAATCCCGTTCGGGATGTCTATACTATAGCACCGTCAAGATAAACAGTAACATGAGATGTATTGAAATATATTCGGTGGTTGGTATTTTTATACGCATTTTGATAAACAGTAACATGAGATGTTGTAAATGATAAAATAAATATGTACATTTAGTGGAAAATAAAAATGTACAATCAAGGTCAGCATGCTATTGTATTCATGGAGGTGTTATCCATGAACGAAGCATTAAAGACTCAGCTCAAAATTCTCAATTGAGTGATATAAAACCAAACTTTTCAGAACTTGCACGGTTTTATGATCTGGATCGCAGAACTGTCAAAAAGTATTATGACGGATATGAAGGCAAAGCTGCTCACAGAGATAAACCAAGCAAACTGGATAAACATTATGATCTCATCAAACAGAAACTTTCTATCAGAGGTGCGAATGTCCGCACTGTGTATGAGTTCATTCTTTCTGAGAGGGATCCAAATATCGGTATCTTTGCTGATAGATAATAATATAAGATGTATTAAAATCGACGGAATAGATATAGAACGGGCGATTTGAGAACAGATAAACAGAAATCAAGGATATTTTGAAAATAGTTGTTAAGTAATATCGGAAACTAAAAAATAAAATATAAGCTGAAACTTTTGATTAGTGCACGATTGAAAAATTATCAGTCACAATAGGATTACTATCAACCACTTTTCCCAACCATTAAAAAAGGACTGCATTATTTGGGAGGAGTGCAGCCCTGAGGAAAAAGTTATGAAAAAGATTTAAAGTGTTTGTTCTCTTGAACAATTCCTAGTATAGAATTGAATTGTGATAAAACTGTGATGAAATTAGGAAGAAATTGTTAACAAATTTAGAACATAAAATAAAATACGATCAGATGCACCATAAACCGGGACAGTGTTGAAATCAAAAAGTTCGGGTGTTAGAATTACAACAGATGCTATAGCAGAAGATATATAACAGAAAGATATCAAAGAACACAAGAAAGAACACGGAATATACGAACATATACCAAGGAGGAATACACCATGCGGATCCTAATCTACGGCGCCGGAGTCATCGGAAGCTTCTACGCATCCAGATTCGCCAAAGCGGGACTGGATGTAACAGTCTTAGCAAGAGGGCAGCGGTTAAAAGAATTACAGGGACACGGTCTATGGTACAGAGGCAAGACAAGAACGCATAAAGTTGAGGTTAAGACGATCAGTGAGTTAAAGCCGAATGACCGTTACCAGTTTATTTTCCTGACTGTACGTGAGAATCAAGTAGAAGAAGCACTGGAAGATATCAGTAAGAATAAAAGTCCGAATGTTGTCACTATGACCAATACGATCAAACCATATGGCAGGTGGGAGAAAATCTGCGGAAAAGGAAGGATTCTTCCGGCATTTCCGGGAGCGGGCGGCTGTATCGAAGGTGGGATTCTGGATGCACAGCTTCTGCCAAGAGCAATCCAGCCGACAACATTCGGTGAGATCGGAGGAAGAAAGAGCAGCAGGGAAGAAGCACTGGCATACATATTTAGAAAAAGCCACATTCCATATCAGATCGTTCCGGAAATGCATCACTGGCAGATTTCACATCTTGGCGTGATCATTCCGCTGGCAGATGCTTATTACCAAAGCAGGCATCCGGAAAAAATCTGTGCAAATGAAAAATTGATGACGCTGACAGCTTATCGGATGAAAAAGAACCTGAAATGGATCGCCCAGAAGGGAATGTTATGTCCGGCGAAGCTGTATATGATCAAAGATATGCCGACAGGAATGCTGGCAGGGGTTCTAAGCAGAGTATATCAGAGTGAATTTGGAAACAAATTCCTTTACAGACATGCGATGCATGCACCGGAAGAATTCCAGCGGCTGCATCAGGAATTCTATAATTATATGAAAACGCATACGAAAGAGAGTAACAAAGCATGATAAGACCGATTATGAAAGACATATTTTTCCTGAACCAGAGATCCGAGCCGGCGACAGAGGCGGATAAGCAGGTTGCAGTGGATTTGTTAGATACATTGAAAGCGCACGAGGAAGGCTGTGTCGGCATGGCAGCGAATATGATTGGCGTGAAGAAATGTATCATAGCCGTCAATATGGGATTCATGAATGTGGCAATGTTCAATCCGAAGATTGTAAAACGTTCCGGAAAATATGAGACGGAGGAAGGCTGTCTTTCCCTTACTGGTGTGAGAAAATGCACCCGGTATCAGGAGATTGAAGTGGAATATCAGGATATGAATTTCAAAAAACAGAGACAGAAATATACCGGATGGACGGCGCAGATTATTCAACATGAAGTAGATCATTGTCACGGTATTGTGATATAGTCATGCGCTGGTGTTGTATCATTGACACAAAGATATATATTAGGATTAGTCATAATATTTTGCCATAATATTTCCCACTACCTTATTGACACAACTGCATCAAAAGCATACAATAAAACTAGATTGTTAATAAAATAACACATGAAACGTGAAGATTACAGGAGGGTAATATCATGGCAAAGATTTTATGTAGTCCAAGTAAATATGTACAGGGTGCAGGAGAGATGAAGAAGCTGGGTGAATATGCTCAGAAGTATGGCAAGAAGGCACTTGTACTGATCACGGAATCCGGATACAAACGTATCGGAGACGTTGTAAATACTGGATTTGAAGGATACGAGATCACACCTGTATATGAGTATTTCAACAGAGAATGCAGTAAGAATGAGATTAACCGTCTGGTAGACATTATGAATGAAAAAGGCTGTGATGTCGTGATCGGTATCGGTGGTGGTAAGATCCTGGATACAGCCAAAGCAGTTGCTTATTACAAAGAAGCTCCGGTTCTGATCTGCCCGACAATCGCATCGACAGACGCACCTTGCAGTGCACTGTCAGTTATTTATACAGATGATGGCGTATTCGAAGAGTACTTATTCCTTCCGGCTAACCCAAATATGGTTCTGATGGATACCGAGATTATTGCAAAATCACCGGTAAGACTTACGGTATCCGGAATGGGTGATGCACTGGCAACATATTTTGAAGCAAGAGCCTGTCAGGCAAGCGGGGCAACAACATGTGCCGGCGGACAGGTTACACAGGCAGCAATCGCACTTGCAAAACTTTGTTTTGACACTCTGATGGCAGAAGGTGTAAAGGCAAAACTTGCCCTGGAAGTAGGAGCATGTACACCGGCTGTGGAAAAAGTCATCGAAGCCAACACATTACTGAGCGGTATTGGATTTGAGAGTGGCGGACTTGCAGGAGCACATGCAATTCATAATGGATTTACCGTACTGGATGAGTGCCACCACATGTATCACGGTGAGAAGGTTGCATTCGGAACGATTACGCAGCTGGTACTGGAGAATATTCCGGCAGAAGAACTGGAAGATATCATTGACTGGTGTATCGAACTGGGACTGCCTGTGACATTAAAAGAACTGGGAATCACAGAAGTGACGGACGAGAAACTGATGGTAGTTGCAACAGCAGCCTGCGCAGAGAACGATACGCTTCATAATATGCCATTCGAGGTAACACCGGAGACTGTATGTGCAGCAATCAAGGCAGCAGATGCATACGGAAAATATTTCCTCGGAGAATAGTCAAGAATCTGTGAAAATAAAAAATACATAATAAATACAGAGAATCTGCCATTGACAGGTTCTCTGTATTATTTTGCAGAATCATTCTGTATATGAATCTGAAAATTTCGGTAGATTTCAAGAATAACTTAACATCTTTTTTACAAAAATATCGAGTAAATTCAATATTTTCATACTATACCTGAAAATGTACAAAAAACAAAATCAGAAAGTGTGAGAAATATCTATGATCAAATCCTATGTTATTGATACCAATATTTTAATCCAGGCACCTTATGCATGTCAGTGTTTTGAAGAAAACAGGGTGATATTGCCATTGGTTGTATTAGAAGAACTGGACGGCCTGAAGAAAGCAGAAGGAGAAAAGGGAGCAAATGCAAGGCGGGCGATCCGTTTTCTGGAAAAGCTCAGACTGAAAGGAGACCTTTTAAAAGGTGTCCAGATGGAAAATGGAGGAATCCTCCGTGTAGAGGCCAATTGTGTAAATGTAGAACTGCCGGAAAGCCTTCCAGAAGATAAGCCGGATAATCGGATCTTAAAAGTATGTAAGGGAATCCGGGAAGAAGAAAAGCCGGTCGTTCTGGTGACAAAAGATCTGGTCCTTAGGTTAAAAGCACAGATTCTCGGAATTGAAGCCCAGGATTTCAGCACAGAGCAGGTCATCGAAGAAGAGGGACAGTATAGCGGCAGACAGATTTGCTATGTGGCGGAAGACAAGTTCAAAGAATTCAAGAAAAAAGGCGTTCATCTGAAGGAACTTTATTTGTCCGATGAAGATGGTAATAAGATCCAGCCGGAACTTACGGAGAATGAATTTATCATATTGAAGGCAGATCAGTCTGTGAAAAAGACACATCTTGGAAGAGTTGAAGGGAAGAAAGTAGTATCGTTAGAATTCCGAAAGAGCCAGCCTTATGGCATCAAACCAAGGAATGCCGGACAGTATTTTTTACAGGAAGCATTGATGAAATCCGCAGAGAAAGCACCGCTTGTAATTGTAAAAGGAATGGCAGGAACGGCGAAGACATTTTACTCACTGGCAGTCGGACTGGAGAAGGTGCTGAACAATCCGACCGGAGAATATAGAAGAATTCTGATTTGCAGACCGAATGCGCAGTTTGACCAGGATATCGGTTTCCTTCCGGGAGACGAGCAGGAAAAGATATCACCTTTGATGCGTCCGATCGTAGATAATCTAGAGCAGCTGATTGATTCGGATGAAGAAGAGCGTTATCAGGATGAACAGGAATTACAGGGCAAGATCGAAGAGATATTTGCAAGAGGACTGATCCAGACAGAAGCAATGAATTTCATCAGAGGCCGTTCATTTGTGAAGACCTATCTGATCATAGACGAGGCGCAGAACATGACTCCGAATCAGGTGAAAGGAATCATAACAAGAGCCGGAAAAGGAACGAAGATCATTCTGCTTGGTGATCCGAATCAGATAGACCGGCCATTTCTGGATGAGAGAACGAATGGACTTAGTTATGCGTCGGAATACATGAAGGGCAGTCCTTTATGTTATCAGATTACAATGTCTGCAGAAGAATGTGAGCGTTCCGAACTTGCGATGGATGCGATTCACAGATTATAGACATAGATTATAGAATTAGAAGGGAACGAAATAAAATTGAGCAAAGTAACATATAAAGCAATCAAAAATATGCCGGAGGTGAATGCCTATATTGAGCAGGGAAATAGGGTACTTGGAGCACTTGGGTTTACCGAACATTCCAGAGGACATGCAGTAAAAGTGGCGGAAACTGCCGGAAATATTCTGGAAAAATTAGGGTATAACCAGCATACGATCGAGCTTGCCAGGATAGCGGGTTATATGCATGACATGGGAAATTGTGTAAACCGTGTGGATCATGCACATAGTTCCGCGATCATGGCATTTCAGATACTGCGGGATCTGAAAGCACCGGATGAAGACATCGCAGTGATCGTCAGTGCAATCGGTCAGCATGACGAGGCAACCGGCATGGCAGTGGATGCGGTATCGGCAGCACTGATACTGGCGGATAAGACGGATGTAAGAAGAAACCGTGTGCGGAACACGATCAAGGAAAGCTTTGACAAACATGACCGGGTGAATTATGCTGCAGTGGCATCCAGTCTGCATGTAAATGTAGAAAAGCAGGTGATTCTGCTGGAGATTGAACTGGATGAAGGAATCTGTTCTATATTAGATTATTTTGAGATTTTCTTACAGCGTATGCTGATGTGCAAGCGTGCGGCAGAGATGCTGGGAATGAAATTCAAGATGAAAGCGAACGGGAATAAGATCTGTTAATCGGATGTGACAAATGAGGGAAAATTGGAAGATGATTTCATAGAACTAGTGATTGACATTCCCTGAAAGACAGTGCTATAATACAACCCTAAAATGAATGTGGATTTTTCTGGAGCAATCTATTTTTCGCCACATGGTTACTGAGTAGAAGTAACCATGTGGTTTTTTGTTGTTACATATTCAGTTGAAACAATCTGTGACAAGATGGGAAAATAGAGAAAAGCATTGCAAAGATCCGCAATAGAATTAGAAGATTAATAGATAGTACATATGAGAGAAAGGGGATATATATGGATCAGACATATATGAAAGAACAACCGGTATTAAAATTGATCGTATCGATGGCACTGCCGATGGTCATTTCTATGATGGTGAGTTCACTTTATAATATTGTAGACAGCTTCTTCATCGCCAGGATCAGCGAAGATGCCATGACGGCGTTATCACTGGTGTATCCAGTGCAGAATCTGATCAATGCGGTGATGATCGGATTTGGAATCGGAATCAATGCGGTCATCTCATTTTATCTTGGAGCGCAGGATAAAAAGATGGCAGACAGGGCGGCAACACAGGGAATGCTGCTAGGGACGATTCACGGAGTCGGATTTATGATTCTGGGAATTGCCGTAATGAGACCGTTTTTACAGATGTTTACGGGAAATGCACAGATTGTGGACTATGGTGTGCGTTATTCGAGAATTGCATTTTTATTTGCTACGGCATTATCTTGGCAGCTGGTATTTGAGAAGACGTTTCAGGCGGTCGGACGTATGGTGGAGTCAATGACTTGTATGATGTCAGGTGCGATTATCAACATTATCCTGGATCCAGTCCTGATCTTCGGACTTGGACCATTTCCGAAGATGGGAATCGAAGGAGCCGCACTTGCAACAGGAATCGGACAGGCAGCAGGAGCAGTATTGTACCTGATCTTTTATATCGTGAATCCGCTTCCGGTGAAATACAGAAAGAAATATCTGAAGGCTGATTTGAAGCTGTGGAAAAAATTATATGTAATCGGAATTCCGGCAAGCCTGAACCTGGCACTTCCGTCGCTTTTAATCTCTGTATTGAACGTAATACTTACAGGCTATGGGGAAGTCTACGTATTCGTTCTCGGAGTCTACTATAAGCTGCAGACCTTCCTCTACCTTCCGGCAAATGGAATCGTGCAGGGAATGCGTCCGCTTCTCGGATATAATTACGGAGCGGGAGAGCATAAGCGTGTACATAAGATCTTCCAGGATGGCCTGATCCTGGTACTCGTGATGATGGCAGCCGGAATGGCAATCTGTCTGGCAGTTCCGGGACAGCTGATGGGATTATTTACAGCGAATCCGATAACGATGAAGGCCGGAAGTGTGGCACTCAGAGTCATCAGTCTTGGATTCCTTGCTTCATCGGTATCGGTTATCTGCAGCGGGGCACTGGAAGGTCTTGGAAAAGGTGTGCATTCACTGATCATTTCGTTATGCAGATATGTGGTTGTGATTATTCCGGTGGCATTCATTGTCAGCCGTTTTATGGGAGCGGTCGGAGTATGGCATGCGTTCTGGATCACGGAAGTGGTGACTGCGGTGATTGCGTATGTGGTGTATCGGAAAGGCGTGAAGGGATAGTAGAAGAGATAGCGAAAGAGATCATATAAGAGCAGAGAATATAAAATAAGAAGTGGGAAGTTAAAAGTCAGAAAGAAAGTTTTTTCAGATCTGAATAATCTGAATGTGATTACTTCTACATCTCAGGAATATGAGACCAGCTTTGGATTTACGGAAGAAAAAGTATTTTATGTCCGATCGCATGGACCATTGCCGAGTCACTGGGAGCGGATCCGAGAGCCGTCGTCATTGCAGTGTTCATTGTATTGCCGATCTTTTATCCATTTTATTAATTCCTCAATTTTTATAAATATGAACAGGGCTGTCGTACGAAATGATGTGTGCGGCAGCCCTGTTCTTTTGCGCAAAAAGGGCAGGTAAAGACAGAGAAAATTGTAAAAGAAGAGACTACAGGTTTGCGTTGACTGACTAATTGAATAAAGAGTATAATAAACCTATTGATACAGACGGAGTGATCGATATCTATCCGAATGTAAAGAGAAGAAAATACAGGGAAGAAAATAAAAAAAGAATGACTCTGACTGCAAGGTAAGTCCCGAGCAGGAATAGTTATGAATTCGTTTCATTAAAAGGTAGTTAACAGCAGGTTATGTTACAGCACGGTATACAAAATCAGGCGATTTCTAACATGAAAGAGAGCCATTTGGGTATATCGTGCTTTATTATATTTAAGTATATAAGAAAAACTTTCAAAGGTAAGTTTTCAGCAATAAGAACATGCAGGAGGAACACACATGTTAAAAGTAGCAATCTACGGAAAAGGTGGAATTGGGAAATCCACCGTCACATCCAATCTGGCGGCAGCATTTGCCACGATGGGGAAGAAAGTCATCCAGATCGGCTGTGATCCGAAGGCAGATTCGACGATGAATCTGCTCGGTGGGGAACCGTTAAGACCGGTCATGAATTATATGAGAGAGGAAGATGAAGAACCGGAGAAACTGGAAGACATTGCAAGAGAAGGATTTGGAAATGTCTTATGTATCGAGACGGGCGGACCGACACCGGGACTGGGCTGTGCGGGAAGAGGAATCATTGCCACATTCCAGTTATTAGAAGATTTGAAATTATTCGAGACCTATAAGCCCGATGTGGTTCTGTACGATGTACTTGGCGACGTAGTCTGCGGCGGATTCGCAGCGCCGATCCGGGAAGACTATGCAGAGAAGGTCCTGATCGTGACATCCGGGGAGAAGATGGCACTTTATGCGGCGGACAACATTTCCAAAGCAGTGAAGAACTTCGAAGACAGAAGCTATGCAAGAGTATTCGGAATCGTACTGAACCACAGAAATGTGGAAAATGAGACTGAAAAAGTAGAGACATTTGCAAAAGAGCATGGATTTGACATTGTGGGAGAGATTCCAAGAAGTGATGAAATTAACCGTTGCGAAGACCAGGGGAAGACGGTGATCGAGGGAAATCCGGAGTCGGACATCAGTAAATGCTTCTATGATCTGGCGGAAATATTATGGAAAGATGAGGAACAGGTATGAGAGGGACTGCCTATTATTGTACGGTAGAAGAATTACAGAAGCGGGGAAGGGATGACATTCCGGATCAGTTCCGTTCGAACACGCATCTGATCTACAGTTCTCCGGCGACGCTTGCGTTCAACTCGCCGGGAGCGGAAGGATTCGGTGTGAAAAGGGCCGGGCTTGCAATTCCGGATTCGATCATGCTGATCGTGGCACCGGGATGCTGTGGGCGGAATACATCCATGATCAGTTCCATGCCACAGTATGAGGACCGTTTCTTCTATTTGACGATGGACGAGACAGACATCGTAACGGGAAGACATTTGAAAAAAGTACCGAAGGCCGTGCAGGAGATCTGTGACAGTCTTGCGAAGAAGCCGTCGGTTGTGATGATCTGCATTACCTGTGTGGATGCACTTCTCGGAACAGATATGGAACGAATCTGCAGAAAGTCCGAAGAAAAGACAGGACTTCCAGTGAGACCATGCTATATGTATGCCCTGACAAGGGAAGGAAGAAAACCGCCGATGGTACATGTGCGTCAGTCGTTATATTCTTTACTGGAACCCAAGAAGAAAAAAGGAAATGTCGTGAATCTGCTGGGATTCTTCTCACCACTTATGGATGACTGTGAGTTATACGGAATGCTGGAAAAAGCAGGCGTAAAGGCGATACACGAGATATCCAGATGCAAAGATTACGAAGAGTACCAGACGATGGCAGAGGCGAATTTCAATCTGGTATTACATCCGGAAGCGAGATTCGCAGCGGAAGATTTTCATGAGAAATTGCAGATTCCGTTTATCGAACTTCGGAGATTGTATCAGATTGATAAGATAACGAAGCAGTATCAGGCACTGGGGAAGGTTCTGGGGATTCCATTCGAAGATAAAGAGGCAGAAAGAACTGCACTTGATGCGGTAGAACGTTTGAAAGCCGCTAAGCCGGATGCCATATTTGCCATTGGAGAATGTATGAACGGTGATCCGTTTGAACTGGCACTGGCACTTGTGAAATACGGATTTCAAGTGGCAGAGATCTATGGGACACTGACTGCAGAGAACTTTGTGTATCTGAAGCATTTATCCGAATTAAGTCCGCAGACAAAAGTATTTTCCAACATGGAACCGACCATGATCTATTATGATCACAAAGAGAGCGGAGTAACCACTACCATTGGAAAAGATGCCTGCTACTATCATCCGGATGCGGAAAATGTGATGTGGAATGAAGAAGTACAGCCGTATGGATATGCAGGTGTGAAGCATTTGTGCGAAAAACTGTTGGAGGTGTAGGCGATGAAAGGATTAAGAAAATATCTGACACCATTTGCACCGGACCAGTCTGGAGCGGTGTCGGTGTTATACGAACTTGGCGGAATGCTGGTCATCTGTGATGCGGGCGGCTGTACGGGAAATGTATGTGGATTCGATGAGCCAAGATGGTTTGAAACAAGAAGTGCGGTATTCAGTGCGGGGCTTCGTGATATGGATGCGATACTCGGAAGAGACGACAGACTGGTTGCAAAACTTGCAGATGCGGCAGAAAAGCTGGATGTGACATTTGCAGCAGTGATCGGGACTCCGGTACCGGCAGTGATTGGGACTGATTACCGGGCGCTGGAGCGGATGCTGTCTAAGAAGACGGATCTTTCGGTCCTGACGGTGAATACGGATGGCATGGAATTGTATGACAGGGGAGAAGAGAAGGCATATCTTGCATTGTTCGGCAGGTTCGCAGGAGAAAATGTTGATGTGGAGCCAGGAAATATAGAGAAGACACAAACTGCAGAATCCTGTGATGGAAAAAGGAATGGCAAGAACGAAGATGTGTCTGTGGATATTGAAGACAGACCACGTGTCGGTATTATCGGTATGACTCCGCAGGATGTCAGTGACCTGAAGGCAGCAGATAAGATCCGGAAAGTATATGCAGACCAGGGAATGCGTGCCATATGCTATGGCATGGGAGACGGACTGGATGAAGTGAGAAATGCTTCTCTGGCAGCGAAGAATGTGGTCGTATCTCCGGCAGCATTAAAAGCAGCGCAGTATCTGCAAAAGAAGTTCGGAACACCATATGAGATTGCCTATCCACTGGCATCAGAACTTGTGCCGGAAGTGAATTATCAAGGAAAGAAGATCCTGATCATACAGCAGCAGGTGATTGCAAATGCAGTGCGTAAGGAGATCGAAAAACGAACCGGGGAAAAAGAAGCAATCACAACAGCGACATGGTTCATGCGGAAAGAGGAGATTTTAACGGATCTGAATGTTGATGCTGCAGATGATATTAGTCTGAAAGAAGAGGATGATTTCATTTCGCTGGTGGAAAAAGAAGGATATGATGTGATCTTTGCAGATCCGTGTATGGAGCGGATGATTCCGGGATTTGAAGGGGTATTTATTCCGCTGACGCATTTTGCAGTGTCAGGAAAGCTTAACGTGTAAGCAGGGTATATGGGAAACCTATATGTTTTAGACAGGGGGAAGAAACGGATGATAACAAAGAAAATCCGTGTCTACGGAATTGTGCAGGGTGTCGGCTTCAGACCGACTGTGAGTCGTCATGCAGCGGCTGCCGGAATCACCGGAAGTGTGTGTAACAAAGGTCCCTATGTGGAAATCTTTGCACAGGGAGAGGAAAAATGTGTAAAAGATTTTCTGGAGAGACTGGAAAAGCAGCCGCCGAAGAGAGCTGCCATATTGAAGATCAATACAGAAGATGTAAAAGAGGAAGAATACGGGAAATTCAATGATTTTCAGATTATAGAAAGTGAGAAGACAAAAGGGGAGATTTTCGTCTCGCCGGATATTGCAATCTGCGAAGAATGCAAGAAAGAAATGTACGATCCGAAAGACCGGCGTTATCTGCACCCATTTATCAACTGCACCTGCTGCGGTCCTAGACTTACGATCCTGGATGCGCTTCCATATGACCGGGAACGGACCAGCATGAAGGAATTCCCGATGTGTCCGGACTGTGCTTCGGAGTATGAGGATCCGGCGACCAGACGTTATGATGCACAGCCGGTATGCTGCAACGATTGTGGCCCGGAAGTGTATCTGACCGGCAGGGAAGAACGGGGAAGAACTGCAATCATTGCCACAAGAAAAATGATCCATGATGGCGGGATCGTGGCAATCAAGGGAATCGGCGGATTCCATCTCTGCTGTGATGCGACGAACGAGGAAGCAGTACAGAGACTGCGGACATTAAAGAACCGTCCGGCAAAACCGTTTGCCGTGATGGCGCGGGATGTGGAAGCGGTAAAGCAGGAATGTCTGGTAAATGAAGTACAGGAGGAGATCCTGGATGGACACCAGAAGCCGATCCTGTTACTTGAAAAACGGAAAAAATCTGCAGACAGTACAGGTCTTTGCAAGTCTGTCGCTCCGGGGAATCCGAAAGTCGGCATCATGCTCCCATACGCTCCGGTACAGATGTTGTTATTCCGATATGACGACGGGATCCAGATGCCGGATTATCTGGTGATGACGAGTGGCAATGCATCCGGTGCACCGATCTGCAGGGATGACAAAGAAGCGGTGGAGGAACTGTCACAACTATGTGATCTGATCCTTTCTCATGACCGGAAGATCCGGATCCGGGCGGACGATTCGGTGATGGATTTTTATAAGGGAGAGCCTTATATGATCCGGCGCTCCAGAGGCTATGCGCCGCTTCCGACGATGGTGACGATGCCGTGGAAAGGACAGGTGCTGGCAGCAGGCGGAGAACTTAAGAATACATTCTGTATCGGAGTGGATGGACGTTTCTATCTGTCCCCGTATGTAGGGGATCTGGAAGATCTCCGTACTGTAAAAGCGTTGCAAGAGACGATCCACAGATTCGAGACACTTCTGGAGGTAGAACCGGAAGTTGCAGCATGTGATCTGCATCCAAAATACAACTCGACAGTTGTTGCAGAAGAACTGGGACTTCCCGTCGTAAAGATCCAGCATCATTATGCACATATTTTATCCTGTATGGCAGAAAATGACCGGAAAGAGCAGGTGATCGGCGTGGCATTCGACGGAACCGGATATGGTACAGATGGAACCATCTGGGGAGGCGAACTTCTGCTTGCAGATTATCACGGATTTGAGCGGATGGGAAGTATCGAACCATTTCTTCAGATCGGAGGAGACATTTCTGCTAAAGAAGGATGGCGAATTGCAGTTTCACTGATCTATCAGCAGACACAGGATAAAGAGCAGACAATGGAGATTGTAAAGAAACTTAACCTGTGCAGTGAACCGGAATGCAAAGTGATCCTTGCCATGGCGGACAGGAAAATGAATGCTGTGACATCGACCAGTGCGGGACGTCTGTTCGATGCAGTCAGTGCAATCCTCGGAATCCGGACGAAGTCTACGTTCGAAGGGGAGGCTTCGATGGCACTTGAATTTGCCGCAGAAGCTTATGAGAAAGAAATCTGGGAAATTGATGAGCCGGCAGATGGTGAAAGCGGTCCGGATGAAGAAAAGAAAGAGCCGGAAGACAGGCTGATTATGCAGACAGGAAGCCTTATAAAATATCTGACAGAGAAGAAAACAGAAGGCATTCAGGTAGAAAAATTAGCTTATATCTTTCATCAAAAGCTGGCAGACCTTATAATCTGTGGCTGCAGGAAGATCAGAAAGAAAACAAAATGTAATTGTGTGGCATTAAGCGGCGGTGTATTCCAAAATCGGCTGTTGTTGAGAATGGTGGAAGAAGGTCTGGAAAAAGAACATTTTACCGTACTCAGACATCACCTGATCCCGGCAAATGACGGCGGGATCGCACTGGGGCAGGCAGCATATGCCATGCAGTATATTCAGGAGGGAAAATAACATGTGTGTAGGATTATCAGCAAAAGTAGTCCGTATCAGTGATGGTACGGCAGTTGTAGACGCGGGGGGTGCAAAAAGATCGGTCTCTTCAGAATTACTGGAAGATCTGGAACCGGGAGATTATGTAATGGTGCATGCAGGAATCGCCATTGCAAAAATTACCGATGAAGATGACAGTGAGACAGATCAGTTGATGGAGGAACTTCTGTAATGAGTGAAGGAAAGAAAACGGCAAGAGAGATTATAGAAGGATATGACGGCCCTGCAGTCCGGATCATGGAAGTATGCGGGACACATACACATGAAATCTTCCGCCTGGGTATCCGCAAACTTCTTCCAAAGCAGGTAGAATTGATCTCTGGTCCCGGGTGTCCGGTCTGTGTCACACCGGTAAGTTATATCGATGAGGCAGTTTATCTGGCTCTGGAAAAGAGAGTGACAATCTGTACATTCGGAGATCTGGTGCGTGTGCCGGGAAGTAAGAAGAGTCTGGCAGATGCAAGAAGCGAAGGCGGGAAGATCCATATCGTCTATTCACCTGCCGATGCGGAAAAATATGCAAAAGAACATCCGGAAGAAGAGGTTGTATTCTTATCTGTAGGATTCGAGACGACTACTCCGGCAGGATGTCTGTCTGTCAAAAAAGCAAAAGAAGAAGGAATTACGAACTATTCCATGCTGATTGCAAATAAAACGATGCCGCAGGCATACGAAGCATTAAAAGGAAGCGCAGACATTTTCTTATATCCGGGACATGTCAATGCGATCACAGGAACAAAGCTCTGTGAAGAACTGGTGCAGGAAGGTGTAAGCGGTGTGGTGGCAGGCTTTACGGCAAAAGAACTTCTGACTGCACTGGCAGTTGCACTGACACATTTTCAGAAAGGGAAACCTTTCTTTGTAAATTGTTATCCGCGTGTAGTGACAGAAGAAGGCAGTAAGGAAGCACAGAGACTGGTGGATACGCTGATGGAAGCATGTGACAGTGAATGGAGAGGACTCGGAATCATACCGGGATCCGGACTTAGGTTACGTGATGAATGGGACATGTATGATGCCAGAAAGAAATATCAGGTTCCGAAGATGGAAGGAAGGGCGAATCCGGCCTGCAGATGCGGGGATGTATTACAGGGAAAATGTAAACCATCCGACTGTAAAGTATTTGGAAAGGTCTGTACACCGCAGCATCCGGTAGGTGCATGTATGGTATCCGGTGAGGGAGCCTGTTCAGCATATTATATGTATGGAAGAGAATAAGAAAAACAGACGGAAAATAGCAAGGAAGTGGACAAAATGAACGAGTATGTGGATAACGAAGCAAGAAAAGCGAAATTAGTGGGGAAAACTGTGACGATGGCACATGGTGCAGGAGGACGCCAGACGTCAGAACTGATCGATATGATCTTCAAAGCACATTTTGATAATCCGGATCTGACTGCGGATGATGCGGCAGTCCTGACGCCGCCGATTGGAAAGATGGCAGTGTCTACCGATGGATTTATCGTATCACCGGCATTCTATCCGGGAGGAAATATCGGAAAGCTTTCCATCTGCGGTACGGTCAATGATCTTTCCTGTATGGGAGCAAAACCATTATACCTGACCTGCGCATTTGTGATCGAAGAAGGATTTCCGATGGAAAAACTGGAAGAGATCGCAGAGGCAATGGAAAAGACGGCGAAAGAAGCCGGAGTCCGGATCGTATCGGGGGATACCAAGGTTGCCGGAAAGGGCCAGGTGGACGGAGTCTTTATCACGACAACAGGTATCGGTGAGATCACGGATGGAGTTGAAGTTGCGGGAAATCTTGCAAAACCGGGCGATGCGATCATTGTGACAGGAGATATCGGAAGACACGGATGCACGATCCTTCTTGCGAGAGAAGATTTTGGAATTGAAGCAGATGTGACCAGTGACTGTGCACCTCTCTGGGGCAATGTAAAAGCAGTGATGGATGCAACACATGAACTGCATGTGATCCGTGATGCAACCAGAGGTGGAGTCGGAACTGTGCTGTATGAGATTGCAGGACAGAGCAAGGTAGGCATTCGTCTGGATGCTTCGAAGATTCCGGTTGCACCGGAGGTACGCGGCGTATGTGGAATGCTTGGCCTGGAGCCGCTCTATCTTGCGTGCGAAGGACGGCTTGTGATCATGGCACCGAAAGAACAGGCACAGACAATCGTGGATGCATTGAAAGCATGTCCGTATTCTGAAAATGCGGCAATTATCGGTGAAGTGACCGAAGAACAGCCTGGAAAAGTTGTGATGTTGACGGAGATTGGAACGCAGGCATTACTTCCACAGCCGGGAGGGGAATTACTGCCGCGTATCTGTTAAGCATGGAAGACAAAGCAGACATAAAGCATGAAAAAGTGAGGAAATCTATGGATACAAGAGTGGCAGTTATTTCGATTATTGTGGAGAATCCGGAAGCGATCGAGACGTTGAATCATCTGCTTCACGAGGCAGGGCAATTTATTATCGGAAGAATGGGAATTCCGTACCGGGAGAAAGGGATTAACATCATCAGCATTGCGATCGATGCACCGCAGGATATGATCAGTACATTATCCGGTAAGATCGGACGCCTGAACGGGGTATCCACGAAGACGGCATATTCGAATATTATTACGAAAGCAGGAGAATAGAACATTCGGATATTATTTATGAGAGCAGGAGAGCAAGAATAATATGATTAAGATTGCAGTATATGGAAAAGGCGGGATCGGTAAATCAACGACGGTATCGAACGTTGCCGTGGCACTGGCAGAAAAAGGCCTGAAAGTGATGCAGATCGGCTGCGATCCGAAAGCCGATTCAACGATCGCATTAAGACACGGGGAAGCAGTACCGACGGTACTGGATCTTTTCCGGGAGAAAAAGCAGGATCTGAAATTGGAAGATATGGTGCGGACCGGATATCAGGGTGTGATCTGTGTAGAGGCAGGTGGTCCGACACCGGGACTTGGATGTGCAGGAAGAGGAATTATCATGGCATTGGAAAAATTAAAAGAGACGGGAGCGTATGAAGTATATCAGCCGGATGTTGTACTTTATGATGTACTTGGAGATGTTGTATGCGGTGGATTTTCTATGCCGATGCGGAAAGGATATGCGGATAAAGTTTTTATTATTACTTCAGGAGAAAATATGGCGATCCATGCAGGAGCCAATATTGCGATGGCGGTAGAGAACTTTAAGAATCGTGGATATGCTTCTCTTGGTGGGATTATTCTGAATCGCAGGAATGTAGCGAGAGAAGAAGAAAAGGTAAATGAGCTGGCAGATGATTTTCAGACACAGGTAGTCGGAACATTGTCCCACAGCGGACTTGTGACAGAAGCAGAAGAAAAGAAAGAGACGGTTATGGAATGCTTTCCAGACAGTGAGATGGCTGAGGAATACAGAAAACTTGCGGAAGCAATCTATGAGTTGTCAAAACGACCAGAAGGATCAGCCTGTGAAAAAGCCGATGAAAAGTATACTGCCGATAAAAGACCTGGGGAGGGATTGAAATGTTAAAGAAAGCCGGAGAATCAACCGGACTGGAATTCAATTCCCCGGCACATGGAAACTGGAATATTGTCCATACAGGAATGCTTCTTCCGGAATCCATACAGATCTATGTCTGTGCAGATAACTGTATGCGGGGAGTCGTTCTGACAGCAGCCGAGATGAATGCGGCAGACAGATTTTCCTTTGTGATCGTGGAAGAAGAGGATCTTCTGAACGGCAATCTGGAAGATGTGACGATCGAAGGCGTTACAGATGTATTAAGAAAACGAAAAGATCATCCGAAAGCAGTACTGTTATTTACCGTGTGTCTGCATCATTTTCTGGGATGTGATCTGGAACGGGTGTATGAAGAACTGGAAGACAGATTCCCGGATATTTTCTTCGTCCGCTGTTATATGGATCCAATCATGCAAAAGCACGGGCTGACGCCGGATCAGAAACTTCGAAAGGCAATATATGACGGACTTAAGGTGAGAGAAGAAAATCCGAAAGCAGTGACGATTCTTGGCAGTGATTTTGCGCTGGATGAGACCAGTGATATCAGGCGTTTGTTAAAATGGAAGCATATAGAAGTAAAAGAATTGCCAGAGTGTAATTCATGGAAGTCCTATCAAGAGCTTGCAGACAGTAAAATATTCATAGCGTGCTATCCGCCTGGAAAATATGGTCTGGAATGTCAGGCAGAACGACTTAGGAAGAAAGCGTTATATCTTCCGGGAAGCTTTGATTATGATGAGATTATCAGGCAGTGGAAGACGTTGGAGCAGGCGGTTGGAGAAAATGTGGAAGAGGTTGAGGGTATAGAAGATACAGATATGCACATGGAGAAATCACTGGAAAGAATTACAAAAAGAGAGATTGCACTGTGTGAATCTGCTTTAGAACAAGCCAGAAAAGTGGTCGGAGATGTACCCATTATGATCGATCACACCTTTCATCCAAGGCCGCTGGAACTGGCAAAGCTGTTACTGACACATGGTTTTTCTGTGACCAGAATCTATCTGGACGCGGTTAATCCGGAAGAAAAAGACACATTTGAGTGGCTAAAGGAACAATATCCTGAACTGGAATATGAACCAACGATTCGTCCGGAGATGCGTATGAAGCCAAGAAACGAATCAGATGTACTGGCAATCGGGCAGAAAGCAGCGTGGTTTACAGGAACCAGGCATTTTGTCAATCTAGTGGAAGGGGCAGGACTGTATGGATTTGACGGAATTCGCAGAACGGCAGAATTGATGACAGAAGCCTGGCAGGAAGAAAAAGATCCAGAAGATCTGATCATTCGGAAAGGATGGGGGTGCGAAAGCTGCATATGAGACAGAGTTACAGAATTATACCGATTTACACAGCTGACGTATCCGGTGTCTGCTCTGCCCTGTATGAATTGGGCGGGATGACAGTGATGCATGATCCGTCCGGTTGTAATTCCACTTATAATACACATGATGAGATAAGATGGTATGAGCAGGACAGTATGATCTACATCTCAGGGCTGACGGAGATCGATGCTGTCATGGGGAATGATGAGAAGATGATCTGTGATATTGAACTGGCTGCAGAAGAATTAAAGCCGAAATTCATCGCACTTGCAGGATCACCGATCCCATATATGAATGGAACGGATTTTCCGGCAATCGCCAGGATGCTGGAACAAGATCTCGGAATCCCGGCATTTTCGATTCCGACAAATGGAATGCATGATTATGTATATGGTGCCGGTCTGGCTCTTGCAGAGATTGCAAAACGTATCAAAGGAAAGAAAGAAGTGACGTCAAAAAGTGTGAATCTTCTGGGAGTAACACCTTTAGATTTCGGGCCGCAGGAGCATGTAGATGCTTTAAAAAGAAATGTAGAAGAGACGGGATGGAAGGTATTGTCGACCTGGGCTATGGGAGATACACTGGAAGATCTCGGACGTGCACCGGAAGCGGAGGTTAATCTGGTGGTATCTTCTGTGGGACTTTGGGCGGCCAAAGTATTACAGGAGAGGTTCGGGACACCTTATGTGATTGGAACACCGATCCGAGGATTTATGAAGAGTCTTTTGAATGCAATAGAAGAAAAAAAGCAGGTGGCATATCTCGAAAAGGGAAGGCGCATCAGCCTGACAGGAAACAAATCGGAAAAAAGTTCAGAAAACCAGATTATATTAATCGGAGAACCGGTGATCATGGAATCTCTGGCAGTAGCGATCGAGACGGAATATCAGATATCTGTAAGAGTAATCTGTCCGATAAGGGAGAAGAAAGGATTACTTGCGGATGGAGATATTGCAGTCCGTGGAGAAGAAGAACTGGAACAGGTACTTCAGAGATCAAAGAATGTAAAAGGCATTGTAGCGGATCCATTGTATCGCCCGGTCTGTCCGGAGAATGTGGCATTTTATGAGCTGCCGCATATTGCATTTTCGGGAAGAATTTATAAAAAGAAACTGCCGGTCCTGGCAGAACTTATATAGGTGACAGATAAGTAAAACATATGTTCGGATAAATGCTTGAAGGATTTATCTGTTCATGATAGAATGTGAAATATAAATTGCCGGATATTTCTGAGTAAATGTACGGTGCAGAGAAAGCGAGTAGAAAGGGAACAGAATGGGACATTTTTATTTTGCAAGACACGGACAGACAGTCTGGAATGTAGAGAATAAGATTTGCGGAGCAACGGATATTGAATTGACAGAACTTGGCCATCAGCAGGCAGAAGAATTGGGGCAGGCAATTCTGGAGCAGGGAATTCAGATTGATGAGATATTGTATTCACCATTGATCAGGGCAAAGGAGACCGCCAGACATGTATCCGAGGTAACCGGGATTCCGATGCGTGAAGAAATGCGCCTAAAAGAACAAAACTTTGGAAAATACGAAGGTACGCCGAGAAATGGAGAGGAATTCCAGAAGGCTAAGGCTAATTTTATTAATTCTTATGAAGGCGGCGAATCGATGCTGAAGCTTTGCCACCGAATCTATGATCTGCTCGATGATATTAAGAAAGAATCAGATCAGAAGACATATCTTCTGGTTGCACATAACGGGATCTCAAGAGCGATACAGTCTTATTTTTGTGATATGACGAATGATGAATTTGCAAGGTTCGGTATCAAGAATTGTGAGATTCGTAAGTTTGAATACGAGGAGTAAGAATGAAGAAGGATGAAAAGATGTCAATCGAAGATATGACGGCATATATGCGCATTGTGCCGGAGAGGAAAGCTTCCTATGCAGAATTTCCGGATACTATGAATGATGAAATAAAGGAATATCTCGGAAAACAGGGGATTAATGCTCTTTATACGCATCAGACGGAAATGTTTGAAAAGGCCGGACGGGGAGAGAATACAGTGATCACGACATCGACTGCCAGCGGAAAAACGCTGGCATTTCTTCTTCCTGTCCTGCAGAAGATATTGGAAGATCCACTCACAAGGGCGATTTTCGTCTATCCGACGAAAGCGCTGGCGAGTGATCAGTACCGTTCATTGCAGCCGGTACTGGAATATTTCGGAGAAGGGAAGATTCAGGCAGGAGTCTATGACGGAGATACGATGCCCGCAGAGCGCAGCCGCATCAGAAAGAGTGCGAATATTATATTAACGAATCCGGAAATGTTGAACTCTGCATTTCTTCCGAATCACAGTAAGTATGGGTTTGACTTTATCTTTGCAAATCTGAGATATATTGTGATCGATGAATTACACAGTTACAGGGGCGCATTTGGTGCCCATCTTGCGAATATTTTCAGGCGGATGTACAGAATCTGCCAGTATTATCATTCAAGCCCTCAGTTTTTATGCAGTTCCGCGACAATCGCCAATCCGGTAGAACTTGCAAAAAAAGTATGTGGCACTGCATTTTCTCTGATTGAGAAGGATGGATCTCCATCACCGGTCAGGGAATATAGAATTATCCAGCCGCCGGAGATCAAAGGGCATAACGACAAGGTTTATGGAAGGTATGCGGCGTCTACGGTCGCGGCAGATATGCTTCCGGATCTGGTAAAAGAGCAGAGGCATTTTATTGCATTTGGAAAATCCAGACGAACGGTAGAAGTTATTTTGAAAGAGGCAAGAGACAAGTTGGATGCGGCAGGTTTCTTAAGTCAGGCAGATAGCAGAAAAATTGCCGGATACAGAGGCGGGTACACACCTCTGGAACGAAAAGAAATTGAGCGGAAGATGATGTCCGGGGAACTGAACGGACTGGTGTCGACTAATGCACTGGAACTTGGAATTGATATCGGAAGCCTGGATACGACGGTGATCGTCGGATATCCTGGGACGCGGGCATCATTCTGGCAGCAGAGTGGCCGTGCAGGGAGAAACGGACAGACCTGTGTGAATTACCTGATTCTTGAAAATCAGCCATTTGACCAGTACATTGCAGTGGAACCGGGGTGGCTTTTTGAAGGAAAAAGTGAAAATGCGATCGTAGACCCGGATAATCTGCTGATTGAATTGGCACATATCCGTGCGGCAGCGGCAGAACTTCCACTGAGTCTGGATGATGCAGCATTGTTTCCGAGTCTTGGTGAGATCATTCCTGTTCTGATGAAAGCAGAAGAAGTAAAAAGTATGGCCGGGAGATTTGCCTGGTCGGGTCCTGCATTTCCCGCAGGGGATTACAGTCTGAGAAATATGGATAAGACGAGATTCAAATTAATTCTGGATAATGAGAATCGTGAGATTACAGAGATGGATGAGTCGCAGGCCTATCATGAATTACATCCGGGAGCAGTCTATATGCATGACGGTGCATTGTATGAGGTTCTGAAACTGGATCTGGTAAGCAGGACAGCAACGGCGAAGTCGTTTGAAGGAAATTATTATACAGTCCCGGCAGGAACCGAAGACATCCGGATCCTTCAGACTTTTCAGGAAAAAACAGTAGAAAGAACGAAGATACATTTCGGAGATATTAATGTAGACGAAGTGATCTCGATGTTCAAGAAATTACAATTTCATAATCATCAGAATCTTGGGTATGTGTCACTGACACAGCCGCTTCAGAAAGATTATGATACAGAAAGTACATGGATTGATATTCCGGAGGATGTGGTGCGCGTATACAGAAGTCTGCTGTTACCGAATGGGGCAGGAGAACTTGTATTGAATAATCACTTCGAAGGCCTGCAAAATGCGATAAAGAACGCGGCGATGATGGTGACGATGACGGAACGTGATGATATCAATACAGGAATGTCTAATAATGCGACCGTGCAGGGATATGTGGATTCTGGCAGCGGAGAATCAGAAGGACACGAAGTGGTGTCATTATTCATTTATGATAAGTATGAAGGTGGTCTTGGATATTCAGAGAAAATCTATGAATTGATCCCAGAGGTGATCGACCATGCGATTCAGATGGTGAAGGGATGTTCCTGTGAGGATGGCTGTCCGGCCTGTGTGGGAGACTATACATTAAGTAAGAAGATGGTGTTATGGGGACTTAGAAGCCTGAAGGAAAAGCTGGAAGCCCCGGAATATGTAAAAAAGCAGGTAGAAGAAGAGCGTCCGGGTGTTCACAAACAGTATTCATTCTTTAAACTTTCGGAGAAATGGAACGAATTCTGTGAGACAGTGATTAAGAATGGAGAGAGTGGCGGCGCATTTCTGAAGACCGCAAAACGAGTAGAAATAGAGAAGCATAATCTGATATTGATCGTGGACAGTTACTTTTATGAGGACTGGCTGAAGATACCGGAGAATGCGAAAAGTATCAAAAACATATTAAAATTTCACGCAGTATGTCCACAGGATATGGAGATTGTTGTCCGTACAGAAGAGGACATGGAGCGAAAGAAAAAGACAGAAGGCAAGTTAAAACGACGATACGAAGATAAATTTTAGGTGACAGGAATGGATTTTAAGGAAGAATGGAATTGGTTGAATTCCTATCAGATGGAAGCAGTGACAGATGAAAATGATGCATGTATTGTAAATGCCAATGTAGGAAGTGGGAAGACGACCGTACTGATCGCGAAAATTTTATATTTGCATTATGAAAAGAAGATTCCGCTTGAGAAGATGGTGGTGCTGACATTTACGAATAAGGCAGCAGGAGAGATTATTGAACGTCTGAAGAAAAAAGAACCGGGACTTACGGAAGAACAGGTGCAGTTTTTTGGAACATTCCACAGTGTTGCCATGCGGATGCTGAAAAATACACTGTTACAGGCAAAAGCAGAGAATGAAGAAATAGCTCATACAGTGGAAAATAGCAGCATGGCACCGGAAGAATGGACTTCGGAGTTTGAAATTATAGATCCGGACGAGGAACAGGAACTGGCGCTTTGTCTGATTGCAGAATATAGTCTGAAAGTAAAGTATAAAAACCGTTTGAAAAAAAGACTGGAGCAGGAATATCCAAATTATAAGGCCGGAAAAGTAACCAGCCGCTATAAGGATGAACTGTTTCGGTTATATCCTCTTTTACAAAAGGAAAAGAAGAAAGAGAATAAAATGAGCTTTTCCGATCTGCTGGAAGAGGGGACAAGACTTCTGAAAATGGGGAAAAATTCTCGGCCAGAATGGATTATTGTGGATGAAGTACAGGACAGTGACCGGTCACAGCTGGAATTTCTGGAAGCATTAAAAGGACCGGAGACGAAAATCTTTGCAGTAGGAGATCCAAATCAGGTGATCTATAGTTTCCGCGGGACAACTCAGAATATGTTTTTCCTGTTAAAGAACAGGTTTCAGGCAAAAGAACTTTCACTTCCGGTTAATTACCGATCGAAAGCATCCATTCTGGAGGCGGCAAACCGTTTCCTTCAATTTGGCGGAAAGATTCAAGGCAGTAATGAATGCGGGGAGAAGATTCAGATAAGGAATCATTATGATCCGTTTCAGGAAGCAATGTATCTGGCAGACAATATCTGGACGCTTCATCAGGAAGGGAAGGAATACAGGGATATTGCAGTATTTTACAGGCTGCAAAAACAGGCAGAAATCCTGGAAAAGATGTTTGCAGAACAGAATATTCCATATGAAGTATCGGTGAAAAAGTCGTGGAAAGATATTCCTGTATTGAACTGGCTTATGTATGTCTTAAGATTTGCGACGCATCCGGACGATATACAGGCGGGAATGCAGGTATTGATGGATAAAAGGTTCGGAGACAAATTCACAAAAAAGAAAGCAGAAGACATTATAAAGAATCACAAGACAGAGAAATCTGATATATATAAGAATATGATGCTGTTTTATACAGAGAAAGAAGTATTGTCAGGAGAAGATATATTTGATTCGCTTGGATTGAAAGAAGCACTGCACCCTACCTCTGCAGATTATCAGCAAGATGCAAAGCAGGTATTGGATTTTCTGAATCAGATCTGTACATATAGCAGGGAAAAGAAGCTGAATATGTCAGACGGAATCCGGGAATTCCTGAATGGGGTGGCACTCGGAACAATAGAAAGTCCAGAGGATACGCAAGAGTCTGCTGAGAAGGAAGAAGCAGGCGGCAGAGTAAAACTCATGACATTACATGCATCGAAGGGGCTGGAATTTGATACGGTATTCATTATCGGAGTAAATCCGGGACTGCTGCCGATTAGATGCAGTAGCTTTGACCAGGAAGAGGAAGAACGGAGATTATTCTTTGTAGGGATCACGCGTGCAAGAAATCACCTGGAACTTTCTTATTACACGAATCCGGGAGAACCGGGAGTATTGGGCAGTTACAGTAATTATCTGAAAATGATCCCGGAGGAATTACTTGAGTGGAAAGAAATACGCAGTGATGAAGAAAAGCGGACAAATCTTAAAGAACTAACGAGAAGGGCAAAAGAAGAAATCCGAAAAGCAGAAGCACAGAAAGCAGAAAATGTTCAAGAACAAAAAACGGAATCCGAGAAAACAGAAAATGTTCAGGAACAAAAAGCGATACATCCCAAATATGGAACCGGTATTGTGACATCGGAAGACGATATGATGGTAGAAGTAGAATTTCCAAATTACGGAAAGAAACAATTTATCAAGGCATTTCAGGAGGTCGAGATGATCAGGTAACCGAGTACATTAGTTAGAAATAAAAATAAATAGAAGCATAAAAAATCCACCGTACTTAATAATTTTTTAAATACGATGGATTTTTATGATATTTCATCCAATGGACTATACCTCTTTCTTTCTTCGATTTGTTTTTTATCATTTTTTAAATGATGTTAAATTTACGTTCCTGGTGGTTTGTCCTCTTTTTTTCTTTATTAGACTCTTTTCAGTTTAGATTGTCCTCTGCATTGGACTGTACCTCTTTCTTTAGATTTTAAATAAAGATTTAACTGATTGGTGGTCCATCCTCCTTTTCTTTTGTTGATATTATAATATCGCACGAAAGTGAAAATGTCAATAGGTAATCTGAAAAAAAAGTGAAAAATAATAAAAAGACAAAATATTCTGAAAATAATATCTGCATGACCTGCCACCTCCTTACGAACGCATAGCGATAAAAAAGAGAAGTTACCAGTTGTAAAATCAGGTGGTAACTTCTCTATATTTTATAAATGAATCTAAGGTTATATAAGATAAATGCCGTCGATAAATTCTTTGATAAATGGCAGAGCAGCTCCGATCGCTACTGTATCACCAGGACATTTGCCGGGAATGATGTAACTGGTGTCATCATCAAAGGTAGAACGCTCAGCCACGTAATGACGGATTTTAGGACAATAAGCGGGAATCCTCGGCAATTCAATTACCGAGATGAAAGCGCAAGATTGTGCATGTCTGCACCTTAAAAATCATATAATAATCTTCCTGTCCTTGATATTAATGCCGTAATCGGCATATAAGAAACCGAAAATATGTTCGATTTTTCATTGCGCGTTTTTACTCTTCATGTTATACTATGTGTATGAAAGAAAAACTTATACATTATAGGACTTGCGTGTGTAATATCAATTACCATATGGTATGGTCGGTGAAATACCGGCGAAAGATATTAAAACCAGAAATCGAGGAATATCTTCAGGAACTGGTGCAGCAGATTGCTGCGGATAAGGGATTTACCGTCCATCTATTCGAATGTGGTGAATGTGATCATGTCCACTGCTTTGTATCTGCTCCACCGAAGTTGTCCATAACAGCAATCGTTAAGTATCTGAAGGGAATCACTGGAAGAAAACTGTTCGAACGTTTTCCGGAAATAAGAAACCAGTTATGGAAAGGAGAGCTGTGGAATCATTCCTATTATGTGGAAACAATCGGATCTGTATCTGAAGAAAATATCCGCCGTTATATTGAACATCAGAGCAAGTCGTATTAATTCAAGATGGAATGTAAATCTCCATCCACAAGAATGTCTAGGGGGGAAGAAGAATGCTACTGTCGCACAGAACATCTATAAAAATTCGGTCGGAATATTCCAATATCATAGGACATATGTGTTATGCAGCTTCCAAACTCTGGAATATCTGCAACTATGAACGTCATCATTATAAAGAATTGGGACTGGAAAAGTATCCTGACTGGTACTATCAGAAAAAAGCACATAAAGGAAATCTGTGGTACAGACAACTTCCGTCACAGACAGCGCAGGAAACCTGTAAACAGCTGGACAAAGCATGGAAATCTTTTTATGTCCTGAAAAAGACCGGAGGAATCAAAGAACCAAATCCGCCCCGTTTTAAACAGGACAATATACCTGTTACATACATGCAGATGGGAATCCGGCATGAGAAAGGTTCAGACCAGCTGCGGCTGTCTCTGCCAAAGGATCTGAAAAGCTATATGGAAGAAACATATGGGATCCATGAAAAATTTCTATATCTTGAAAATAAGATTTTCAGGGACATGGATCGTATAAAACAGTTGCGGATTTATCCACCGAAAAATGAAAAATGTGACCTTATCGTTATCTATGAGATTGAAGAACCAGAGCAGCTTTCCCAGAAGGGACATTATTTATCTATTGATCTTGGTCTTCACAATTTGATGACCTGTTATGATTCTGGAAATGGAAGGACTTTTATTCTAGGAAGAAAATATCTTTCTCTGGAAAGATACTTTCATAAAGAGATAGCCAGAGTACAGTCTGTATGGTATGCGCAGCAATCGAAAAAAGGAATAAAATATCCAAAATCATCAAAACATATCCAGAGACTATATAGGAAAAAGCAGAATGCAGTAAAAGACTACTTTCACAAAGTGACCAGATGGATTGCAGAATATTGCCGAAAAGAAGATATCCACTGTGTGGTTGTGGGTGATATCCGAAATATTCGTAAAGAAAAAGATATGGGGCATAAGACCAACCAAAAGTTTCACGGACTGCCATATGACAGACTGTACATCATGCTGGACTATAAACTGAAACTGTATGGAATACAATTGATAAAACAGGAAGAAAGCTATACAAGTCAGTGCAGCCCATTATCATCAGAGGTATCAAAAAGATATGCAGAAGCATCAAATCGAAAAGAGCGGGGCATGTATATAACCAATGGAGTAAGATTTAATGCAGATGCAATAGGCGCCTTCAATATCCTGCGGAAATATCTTTCCGTATCCGGAAAGCAGAAGAAACTGTCCATAACTGGACTAAAAAATCCAGAAATAATAAAAGTAGCTGCATAGCCGAAAGGTAAGCAGTATTGGTGTCATGGACGCACCCTGAAAAAAGGCGGTATCCCGCCAGAATTCAGATGCTCTGGTAACTTAGTTGCCGAGTAGTTCACAGAGATCTTCATCTGTAAAGTAAGGAGCAACATGTCCGCCTAATATAACGGTATGCTCCAGAACCATATGCAGGTTGTTGATCAGAATGGACAGATGTCTTAAATAATCCTCCCATCTTTCTATACAGCCGGTATCGCCGGCTGATTTTTTTTCAAAAAATTCTTCCAGGTTATCGGAATCTCCGAGAAGAAAGTGCACGGCAACGGCATTTGCAGAGGCAGGAGCTGATGTGGCAATCGTTGACCTTGACATTGAAGAAGCAAAGAAGACGGCGAAAGAGCTCGCAGAAAAGTCATTGCAATCCAGACAGACTGCACAGACAAAGAGCAGGTAGATGTAGAAGAAGTTGTAAAAGAACTGGGAGGCCTGGATTTCTGCCATAATAATGCGGGAATCTGCATCAATGCACCGGCAGAAGAGATGACATATGAACAGTGGTTGAAAGTAATCAATATTAATCTGAATGGAATCTTCTTAACGGATATTGCAGCAGGAAAATATATGCTGGAAAATGGCGGAGGTTCCATCATCAATACAGCTTCCCATGTCAGCACATATTGTAAATGTACCGCAGCCACAGTGTGCATATAATGCATCAAAGGTAGGAGTGATCCAGCTGACAAAATCACTTGCAATCGAATGGGCAAAACGCGGCGTGCGTGTAAACTGTATCAGCCCTGGATACATCGGAACAGAGTTAACACTGAACTCACCAACACTGATTCCACTGATTGAAAAATGGAATGAGATGGCACCAATGGGAAGAATGGGAAAACCAGAAGAACTTGAAGCAATCTGCGTATACCTTGCAGGAGATACAAGTTCATTTACAACAGGTTCAGACATCGTAGTTGACGGAGCATTTACCTGCTTCTAATATGAAAAAATGGGCAAAAAGAATCGGTTATGGAATCGGTGATCTGGGATGTAACCTGGTGTTCAGTACGATGGCTTCGTATCTGATGGTATTTTACACCGATGTATTTGGAATTACGGCGGCTGCGGCAGGTACGAAGATGCTGGTAACAAAATTTATCGATGCACTGACTGACACAGGAATGGGACTGATTGCTGCATTCCAGGGATTTTTCGTAAAAGGCGGAATGGGACTGACAAGTTTCATTATCGGAATCTTCCTGAAAAAAGGCGGCTATGTAGCTAATGCGGTACAGATCTCTCGTGCACTGACGCATATTGAAATCTGCTTTATCTGGATCCCGATCGTGCTGTGTGTGCTGATCGCAGTTCTGACATATTTTTATAAATTGGACAGTATCCGTGGTGAGATGACGGAGGAACTGGAAAAACGTAGATAAATTATGCATAAAAACCTGGACAAAAAAATCAACTTTTTGGTGAATCTTTATCTGCTGTAGGTGTTATAATACGACTGTAACAAAGGAAACCTACTTAACAAAACCTCTTTGTAGCGTTGAAACCGCAAAGCGAAGGCTGCTAAGCATCAGATTTTTGGAGGAAAAGATAAATGAATACTTTAAAAGCTGAAAAAAGAAGCATGGACATCAAAGCAAAGAAATTAAGAAGAGAAGGTTACGTTACTGGTAATGTCTTCGGAAGAGAGATGAAAGAGTCTGTTCCGGTTAAGATGGAAAAAGCAGCTGTTGACCGTTTACTTAAGGCTTGCCACAAAGGTAGTCAGGTAATGCTGGACATCGAAGGTGAGAAGATGAATGTTCTGATTAAAGATGTCGAGTTTAACCCATTAAAAGGTCAGGTAGATGAGATAGACTTCCAGGCACTTGTAAGTAATGAAAAAGTACATTCTGTAGCAGAGATCGTTCTGGTCGGACATGAGAAAGAGGCAGGTGGTGTACTGGAGCAGTTACTGGAAGAAGTACAGTTCAAGGCATATCCGTCAGCATTGGTTGACAAGGTAGAAGTTGATGTAAGTAACATGAAAGTCGGAGATTCTATCAAGGTAAAAGATCTTACACTTTCAAGTGACAAAGATGTAGATGTCATGACTGATCCTGAGACTACAGTTGTTACATTGCAGTATGTACACAACAGTGAGGCGGATGATGATGCCGATGAGGAAGCCGCAGAAGCAACAGAATAAACAAAAGATAAAATTTATAAAAATACGGAAAAACCCGGATATCGAAGTATAGATGTCCGGGTTTTTTTGCTATACTACATCATATATAGAACCGCGGATAGAGTAGAATTGCGGATTGTGTATAGAAATAAGAGTAAGAAAACATGATGAAAATGAGGTGATCTTATGGCAAAAGAGCAGCTTGCAGTAATAGAGATGGTAACCAATATGATTCTGGGAAAAACAGAAGGAATCAGCAAGGTGGATTTTGTACCTCAGAAAACAAGGTGTCCGGAACCGGAAAATGGAATGCATATGCATGATAAAGTACCGGTAATACAGGATCAGGGTATAGAAAAAACGAAAAGTCAGCAACAGATATTTCCAAGAAAGACTCCGGAAAGCCAGGGGATAGTCTCAGATCATCTGAGATACCTGATACAGGAACTGGCAGATTCACCGAATACAGATATGCATCATTTTATGGTGCTGCGTCATGGAAATGTGATCTGTGAGGCAGACTTTGCGCCGTACAGAAAAGGAATCTGGCATATCACACATTCGATGTGCAAAAGTATTACCGGAATGGCAGTCGGTTTTCTGGTAGAAGAGGGAAAACTGGAATTGTCAGAAAACATTTATAAAATTTTTCACGATAAAGGAAGTACCTGGGCGAAAATATTCCGGCCGGAGGTCACGGTAGAGAACCTGATGACGATGACAAGCGGCGTAACATTTAATGAATCAGGAATCGTATCCGGAAATGACTGGCTGGAAAGTTATCTGAATGCACCGGTATCAGAAAAACCAGGCACAAAATTCCAGTACAACAGCCTGAATTCCTATGTGCTTTCCGCAATCATAACCGAACGGACCGGAATGCCGATGGATGAATATCTGAAGCCGAGACTGTTCGAGCCATTGGGGATCACGGATTATCTGTGGGAGAAATGTCCGAGAGGAATTACGAAAGGCGGCTGGGGACTTTTCATGCATACAGAGGATATGGCGAAGCTTGGACAGCTATATCTGAATAAGGGGAAATGGAATGGAAAACAGATCATTCCGGAAAGCTGGGCAGAGGCGTCTGTTACGAAAAAAGTAGATAGTATAGAAGGTACTTACGGATACGGATATCAGCTCTGGATGGAAGAACGTCCGGGAAGTTTTGAATATAATGGAATGCTTGGGCAGAATGTGCTGATCTATCCGGACGTTGATATGGTGATCGTAACGAATGCGGGAAATGAAGAACTATTCCAGGACAATGTGATGCTGAATATTATAAGAAAATATTTCCCGGTAGATTGGATGCCAAAAGAGACACTTCCGGAGAATCCAATTGCGTATGCAAAGCTGCAGGAACTGACCGAAAGGCTGGCTGGAAAAAGACTAAAGAATGATCAATATTATAACAGTCCCCTTATAATCGGAAAAGGCGGTTGGAAGAAGAATTCCTCAAAATATAGAGTCCGCGAAAGACAGACCGAAATAGAAAAAGTACAAAATCAACAGATTCATTTACTGACAGATTTGTTGGATGGTACATGTTATGAGATGGAACAGGAAAGTGTCGGACTTTTTCCGCTGGTTATGCAGGTCATGCACAACAATATGACGGATGGTATATCGAAGATCAATTTCTATAAAAAGAGAACGAAAGAATTGCAGCAGACCCTGATCCTCTGCTTTCAGGAGGGCGAAGAGTCTATAGAACTGGAAATGGGTTGGAATCAATATATAGAAAATAAACTGAGCATTCATGGAGAAACATATCTGGTTGCGGTGAAGGGAGAACTCTCTTCTGATGTGGATGACAATCCGGTTCTGAAAGTGGAAATAGTGTATCTGGAAGAAGCGATGAGGCGGAAGTTATATGTGACATTTGTTAAGGATACATCGGCATCAAAATTAATAACACCGGAATATATAGAAATAAAATGGTATGAATCACCCGGTAAGGCTCTGATCATGGAAGGAATGGAATCCATCACGACAGAAGTTACTAAGCATCCGATCTATTCCCGTATCAGGGAGAATGGAGGTATTGATCTGCTCCATCGCCTGATGGAACAGACGATAGAGCCGGTGATTAAAGGTAGAATCATAGATTCGTCCGAAGAAGCACAGCAAGATACAGAAGTACAGCATCCTGAAATTTCCGGGGATTAAGGCCGGTTATTTTATGAATGCGGTTTAACTTATATTGAAGTGTATTTTTATGAAGATACAGTTTGTCACAAGTTCTGATAAGTGACATATCTTCAGAAAAATACACTTTTATTATGTCCAGATCCTGCATAGAAAGACCACTGATCGTCTTCTGAAGAAAAAGATTCCGGGTGTCGTCGGTTACAGAAGACAGAATTAACTGAAATGTCAGATCATCAAAAAGTGCAAAATTTTCAGATGCATTTGTCAGAGTATTTATAGCGGTAAGTGCAGATTCATAAGAATGATGAACTTGAAAAACAGGAGTGGATTTTCCCACGGCAACCTGCAGAATGGAAGCATAATTTAAAAAAATATGTTATAAAGAACATATAAATGACTGAAAAAGTTTGTTATAGTATGAATAAATCCAAAAGACCTAGATGTAGGAAACAGTCAGTGAATAACACAAAACAAATAACGAAAATTTGTGAAAATGAGGAGGAAACAAACTATGAAAATTGTAACAGCAATCGATTCATTTAAAGGAAGTATGACTTCGATGGAAGCAGGACTTGCAGTAACAGAAGGAGTACACAGAGTAGATTCAGATGTGGATGTGCAGATCAGACCGCTGGCAGACGGAGGCGAAGGAACGGTAGAAGCGCTTGTTGCCGGAATGAATGGCATGAAACAGGAGATTCAGGTGACGGGACCACTTGGAACACCGGTAGTCTGTGAATATGGAATCATTGAAAGCAGCAAGACGGCAGTAATTGAGATGGCAGGAGCAGCGGGAATTACACTGGTGCCGGATGAAAAGAAGAATCCACTTTACACAACGACTTACGGTGTCGGGGAAGTAATCAAAGATGCGATTGGAAAAGGCTGTAGAAGATTTATCATCGGAATCGGAGGCAGTGCAACGAATGACGGAGGTATCGGGATGCTGCAGGCACTTGGATTCGGATTCATGAACAAGAATGGACAGCCGGTACCATTTGGTGCAAGAGGTCTGGAAGAACTGGAGACGATCACGGATACCTATGTGATACCAGAGCTGAAAGAATGTGAGTTCCGGATTGCGTGTGATGTAACAAATACGCTGTGTGGAGAGCAGGGAGCAAGTGCTGTTTACGGACCGCAGAAAGGAGCAACGCCATCTATGATCATGCAGATGGACAAATGGCTAGCATATTATGCGGCACTGGCAAAAGAAAAATTTCCGAAAGCAAATGCAAAACAGGCCGGAACCGGAGCTGCCGGAGGACTGGGATTCGCATTTTTAACATTTACCAATGCAGTGCTGGAATCCGGGATCAAGATCGTACTGGAGGAGACACAGCTGGAAGAATATATCAAAGATGCGGATCTGGTAGTTACGGGAGAAGGAAGACTGGACAGACAGACGGCGATGGGAAAAGCACCGATCGGAGTAGCAAAGCTGGCTAAAAAATACGGAAAGACAGTGATCGCATTTGCAGGATCGGTAGAACGGGATGCAAGAGAATGTAACGAGCATGGAATTGACGCATTCTTCCCGGTTTTACGAGGCATTACCACGCTGGAAGAAGCCATGAAGAATGAAAATGCGAAGAGAAACCTGGCGGATACTGCGGAACAAGTATACCGTTTATGGAGATAAGGCAGAACAGGTAAAAAATGAAAAGAAATAAAGTCTGAAATAGATTTTTATATTTTATAAAAGATAACATATAGGAGAAAAAAGAGCACTTGCGATTGGAAAGAAGTCCGGATATCACAAAGAGGCGCTGCTTCTTGCGATGATTGGAGGAGGAAAGGCCGGAAATATCATATCACCGAATCCAAATACGATTGTGGTATCCGAGGCATTTAAAGTAGACCTTACATCACTTATGATGAAGAACTTTATTCCGGCAATCTGTGCAGTAGTTGTGACAATCTTATTATCTACGATGCTTTCTAAGAAACAGGGAGTTCAGGTTACGGAAAATGATCTGGAACAGAAAGAAGATAAGAATTTACCATCATTTATCCAGGCAGTTGCAGGGCCGGTGGTTGCGGTTATGATGTATGTGATTTAGAAAGTAGATGGAAAATGATAATACTGCAATTAGTTACATGCAGTAGATCAAGGTTAAAAAATAGTCGCTTAGTTTACCAGACTGTGGGCGGCTATTTTTGTGTCTTATGATTATCCTTACCAATTGTGTATCCGATGCTGAAGGACTAACCGCCTACCGTTTTGGTAGCACCCATGATATGATTATAGTAATTAATAATAGAAAACACAATATATATTTACTTACTAATGGATAATTTGAAAATGTGATTTTATTAGGGAAAATGACAAATTATAGATCCCTGTATCTTGCACGCCTTTATGATATAGACTTATAATAAAAGAAAAAGACCGAAAGGACTGATTCTATGAAACGTATTTTCTGGATTGTATTGGACAGTGCCGGCATCGGGGAAGCTCCGGATGCAGATAAGTTTGGTGATGTCGGAAGTAATACATGGAAGAGCTGCTATGACAGCGGGGAACTTCATATTCCGAATATGGAAAAGATAGGAATCTACCAGATTGATGGTATGGAATATGCAAAAAGTACAGAGAATCCGACCGGAAGTTTTGCAAAAATGCAGGAATTATCATGTGGAAAGGATACGACGACCGGACACTGGGAAATGGCGGGTATCGTAACACCGGATCCGCTTCCGAAATTCCCGGACGGATTTCCGAAAGTATTCATAGAGGAATTTTCAAAAAGGACGGGAAGAAAGATTCTGTGTAATCTGCCGTATTCGGGTACACAGGTCATTTATGATTATGGCCGGGAGCAGGAAGAGACAGGAGCACTGATCGTGTATACATCTGCGGACAGTGTATGCCAGATTGCAGCGCACGAGGAGATAATTCCGGTAGAGCAGTTATATGAATATTGTAAGATTGCCAGAGAGATGCTGACTGGAGATCTCGGAGTCGGAAGAGTGATCGCAAGACCATTCATCGGAACATGGCCAAATTACGAACGGACAATCAGACGGCATGACTTTTCACTTGCACCGCCGAGACAGACGGTGTTGGATGCATTAAAAGCAGAAGGAAAAGATGTGATCGGTGTCGGAAAGATCTATGATATCTTTGAAGGGCAGGGAGTGACGGAGACCTACCCGAATCAGGGAAATGAAAAGAATATGGAAAAGACGATCGAGATACAGAAGAAAGAGTTCGACGGACTTTGCTATGTGAACTTAGTAGATGGGGATATGATCTATGGACACCGGCGTGATATTGCAGGATATGCAGGAGCACTGACGAGATTCGATGAACAGTTAGGGGAATTCCTCGCAAATATGCGGGACGACGATATGCTGATGATTACGGCAGACCATGGCTGTGATCCGGGATATACCGGAACGGATCATACAAGAGAATATGTGCCTTGTCTTATATACGGAAAAGAGATCAAAGCAGGGGTGAATCTGCATACCAGAAAAGGTTTTGCAGATATGGCGGCGACGATTGCGGAAGCTCTTGGAAGTAAATACCAGGGAGATGGGGAGTCATTCTGGGATGAAATAAGAAATTGACATATTCATTAGATGATGTTAGTATAGTTATAGAAAAAGGGTGTTGCCGATAGACGGTCAGTCCTGATAATTAATTTATGTATTAAAAATAGTCGCCTAGTTTACCAGACATGGGGCGGCTATTTTTGCGCGTTTTTTATATCAATTCGAAATAATATACAATAAGAGGTGACATTATGAGTCTTCCACCATATAGAAAAATCGACCAGTCAACCTGGTCGCGTCAGGATCACTATAAGTATTATACCGAAAAATTAAAAGTAAACTACAGTATGACAGCGCGCCTGGATGTAACAAGATTAAGAGCAGAATGCGACCGGGTCGGAGTGCATTTCTATGCGGCATTCATCTGGTGTACGTCAAATGTTGTGAACCGCCTGCCATTTATGAAGATGATGACGGACGAAGAAGGCAATCCGGGAGTGTGGGATGTTGTGCATCCAAATTATACAATCTTCCACAAAGAAGATCACACATTTTCTGACTGTTGGAGCGAATATGATGCAGACTTTGCGACTTTTTATAAGAGAATCGAAACGGATATAGAAGCTGCAAAGAAAGTCCGGGGAGTCAAAGCAAAAGCCGGACAGCCGGTGAATTTCTACTGCATCTCTTGTGTGCCGTGGCTGGATTATACCGGATATGCGACATCGACAGTGTCGGATCATGTAGCGCTGTTTCCGATTATTACATTTGGTAAATATACAGAAGATAACGGGAAACTGACACTTCCACTGACGCTTACGATTGCTCATGCGGCAATGGATGGGTGGCATACGTCGGAATTCTTCCGGGAGATGCAGGAGGAGTTAGAGGCATTTTCTATTTAATGCATCATGGCGGCTGTCACCGACCGGAAT
>UMIB01020126.1_pt1 | contig 72196 bp, 60 predicted proteins | sample 1965641 | NCBI WGS metagenome assembly UMIB01 (sample SAMEA4836110, study PRJEB28245) | human gut metagenome | biome: gut microbiome; material: fecal sample | place: Denmark | collected 2008
CTAAAAAAGTAATGGTAGTATAAATCGTGAAAAGTTTAGGATTCATATTATGAAATAAACCGATTCAGTGCATTGGTTTTGAACAATTAGTAGTATTTTGTATTCTTATAATAATCCATCGTATGAAAAAGAGTACAAAGAAAATAATAAAGATAACTTCTATAACGTTGGCTGTAGTGATAGGATTGCCTGTTTTGGTAGTTGGTAGTTATGTCGGGTATGTCGTATGTTCTTATCATAGGATAGGAAATCAAGTCTTGGATGTTGATAGGAATTCTAATATCGAAAAAGTCGAAACAGATAAAGAATTGACTGTTTCTACATTTAATGTTGGTTTTGGTGCCTATTCACCTGACTATACATTCTTCATGGATGAAGGATATAACATGGATGGAACTAAGACTGTAGGAACTCATGGAAAAGGTGAATCAAAAGAAGATGTTCAGAAGAATACAGATGGTGTTAAGTCTGTAATAACTGATTTAAATAGCGATTTTTATTGTATGCAAGAAGTCGATGTGGATTCAGACAGATCCTACCATATAAATCAAGAGAGTGAATTTGAATCAGCTTTCCAATTTTATGATAAGACATTCGGAATCAACTATGATTCAGCATATCTCTTCTATCCTTTAAATGATCCTATAGGTAAATCCAAATCTGGATTATCTACTATGTCTAAATATCAAATAAATTATAGTGAAAGAGTTGAATATACAGTCTCGACTGAATTCTCTAAATTCTTCGATTTGGATAGGTGCTTTGATGTTAATAGAATCAAGACTGATAATGGTAAAGAATTTGTTTTGATCAATTCTCATATGTCTGCTTATGATGAAGGTGGAAAGATTAGAAATACACAAGTTCAAGAACTCTATTCTTATATTAAAAATGAATATGATAAAGGCAATTATGTCATAGTGGGTGGTGATTTCAATCATGATCTATTGACAAACAATCCTATGTATCCTCAATATACAAGTGAAGACTTTGCATTTAAGAATCAAGTAAACCAATTAAAACCTGATTGGCTGAATTATATGTTTGATGAAGACAAAAAGTCTCCATTTGATGATGGATTTAAAATATATGCCGCCGATAATCTACCCAGTTGTAGAGATGTCGATATAACATGGCAAGAAGGAACTACTTTTGTATCTACTGTCGATGGATTTATAGTCAGTGATAATATCGAAGTAGAAAACATAACAATAACTAAAACCGGGGACGCAGGTTTTGCTTATAGCGATCATCAGCCTAGTACATTGACGTTTAAGTTAAAGTAAATAAACTTTAAAAGAAACTATATTTTTCAAAATTCTTTTAATTATTAGATAAAGTATTGGATTTTTTCTATGTAGAAAAAAAGTTTAAAAAGCAAAAATAAAGAAAAAAGTTATGCGCTTTCAAATGATAACTCGGTATGTTAAAGCGCATACATTAAATGCTATAAAGATTGAAGGATTGATTTCGAGTGCAAAAAAGCAGTTAAAATTATGCATAAAAATGGTAAATATATGAAAACCGAGCTTGATAATATAGTAAATGTGATATTTTTAGTTCAAGTTATATATTTTTGAAAGCTCTTGCATAGCACTATAATTGTGCGAAGCTTTTTTGCACAAATATGTCTTGACTTCTTAGCGCTTTCATACTATGATTTCAGCGACATTCAAAGAAAGGCAAGAAATCAACTGGTAGATTTCTAGTCATTTCTATGCATGCTTCTTATTTTTTTGGAATTAAGGGGGAAACTTATGAAAAAGAATTTAATTCCTTTCGTTCTGTCGACACTAGCTGCAGTAACTGTACTTGCTTCTTGTAATGGTGGCAATGGTTCAGGTTTGAAGAAACTTTATGTTTCTACTTACAACAACGCTGATCCTAATATGTCTAACCTTTGGAAGCCTGGATATGATGCAAATGCTAAAAAATTCGGATTTGAATCACACTGGGATGATGCTGCAAACGATGACAACAAGGGCCTTCAAAACTTCAAGGCCGCTGTAACATCTAACTCTTATGATGCTTATGCTTTGAACCTAGTCTCTCAAACAAATGGTGCAAACTATTTGAATGAAATCAAGAAAGTCAATGTTCCTGTTGTCTTCTGGAATCGTGAGCTTGCAAAATCCAATGGAGACATCGATGTTGATTTGATGAAGTCTTATGCAAATGCTTATTATGTTGGAATTGAGTCTGCTGAAGGTGGACGTTATGAAGGTAGAGCTATTGCGGAGCATATTCTAAAGAATGGTGGAGTAACCAAATTTGATCGTAATAGCGATGGAAAAGTTGGTGTCTATGTTGTAAAGGGTGAAGATGGACATGCAGATGCTGAGGCTCGTTGTGTCTGGGCTCCTATTTACTTGGATGCATTTTTGGCTGGAATGACAACCGATGCTGAAATCATGGAAGCCTATAAACCTACTGGAAATCTCACTGGTGTAAATGTACCTGGTGTCACTTTCAAGAAGATTGAAATCATCGGATGCCAAACTGCAAAGAATACTGCAGGTGCAACTTGGGATCCTAATACAGCTGCTACTCAAGTCAACAACGTTTTGACTGGTGACAATGGAACTAAGGTTGATGTTGTTCTTTCCAACAACGATGGTATGGCTGTTCAAATTGCTAAATCAAAGACATTCATCGATTCTAAAGCTTTGATTGCTGGTATTGATGCTTTGCCTGATGCTATTTCACAGCTCAAGACAAATGGTAGCCAATATGTTGCATCTATCAGAAATGATGGTAAGCTCCAATCCAAGGTTGTTCTCCAAGCTTTGAAGAATATGATCGATGGAAAAGACATCACTGCTGATATGGACAAGATTGACGAATTTGATAAGGTTGTTACTACAAAGGCTGAATGGTTGGCTGATGCCAATTCTCTCTGGTATGATTCAGAGCATAAGGCTTTCCGTGTACACCACGTTATCTTGACTCCTTCTAATGTCAACGAATTAGCCTAAGCAAGATAATTTAGAAGATTTTTGTAAAGGGCAAGATAACTTGTATCTTGCCTTTTACACTTTATACATACACAAATAGGAGGGCAGACAAGTGGAAGAGAATAATAATGATTACATTCTTGAACTTCAAAACCTCAGTAAATCTTTTGGCAAGAATCAAGTCTTAAAAGGTGTCAATTTAAAAGTGAGACGTGGTTCTGTAATGGGTTTAATGGGTGAGAATGGTGCAGGAAAATCCACGATGATGAAAGTTATCTTTGGAATTCATCAACGTGATGATGGTCGTATCATTTTCGACGGCAAACCTGTAGAGTTCCATAGTCCGAAAGAGGCTTTGGAAAATGGTATTGCTATGGTCCATCAGGAACTGAATCAATGTCTTGAAATGACAGTTCTTGAAAATATGTATTTAGGTCGTTATCAAACAATGGCTGGTTTGATAGACAATAGACATATGATGGCTGAGGCGACACAGTTCTTTAAAGATATAGGAATTCAGGTCGATCTAAAAGCCAAAATGAAGACTATGTCAGTTGCTCAAAGACAGATGGTTGAGATTGCTAAAGCTGTTTCTTACAATGCAAAAGTCATAGTTTTGGATGAACCTACATCTTCATTAACAGATAATGAGGTTGAAAAGCTGTTTTCAATCATGTCTGATTTGAAGAAAAAAGGAATATCATTCATTTATATTTCGCACAAAATGGATGAAGTATTCCAATGCTGTGATGATGTTTCAGTCTTGCGTGATGGTCAAATGATTTTAACTAAGAAAACCACTGAAACTAATCTAGATGAATTGATTAAGGCAATGGTTGGACGTTCTTTGACTAATCGTTTCCCACCAGTCGACAATCAACCTGGTGAAGATGTTCTCGAAGTGAGAAATTTGAATACAAAATTTGAACCTTTCTTAAGAGATATATCTTTCACTGTTAAAAAAGGTGAGATATTCGGAATCTATGGATTAGTCGGTGCGGGTAGAACTGAACTTCTTGAATCTATCTTTGGAATCAGAACAATTTCAGGTGGTCAAGTAATCTACAAAGGCAAAGTCTTGGATTTCCATTCTGCCAAAGATGCTATTGATGAGAAATTCGCTCTTGTTACAGAGGAAAGAAAGGCTAACGGATTATTTTTGAAGGAAGATATTACTTATAATTCATGTATCAACTCTCTTGATAATTATTTGAAATTTGGCCTTGTTTCATCTAAACAAATGGGCATAGCCGCTAAAAAAGAGGTTATTATAATGCATACAAAATGTATGTCTACCAGTGATGGAATTACTTCTTTGTCTGGCGGTAACCAACAAAAGGTTATTATTGGAAGATGGTTGGAATGTGACCCTGATGTGTTCTTACTAGATGAACCGACTCGTGGTATTGATGTCGGTGCGAAATACGAAATATATCAATTGATTATCAATATGGCAAAACGTGGGAAGACTGTTATCATGGTTTCTTCCGAAATGCCTGAGATTCTCGGTGTCACTAATCGTATAGCTGTCATGTCAAATCATAGACTTGCTGGTATTGTCAATACTAAAGAGACAAATCAGGAAGAGCTCTTAAGACTTTGTGCCAAATACATGTAAAGGAGAAAAGTATGGAACTAGAGTTAATAGTTGGTGCCTCTACAGAAGAACAAAATCAATTTTGTAGAGACATGGCAACTCGTCAAGCTAAACTTGAAGAGCTTCGTTCTACTGGTGTTAATAAAATTGAATCTCTTAAGAACGAAAACTTCAAAGTTAAAAAGAATAAAGAGTTGTCTAAAGAAGAAAAAGATGGAATTATTGAAGCTAATAAGACTTTGATAGAAGAGGCAAGGCAAGATTCATTAAGTCACAAAGAAGAAATTTCTACTTTGGAAAAAGAATCTATTGCTATTACAAAAACATTCTATAAGAAAGTCACTCCTGTTGCAAAAGCTGAATGGAAGAGCAAGAAAGACGATCTTAAGAAAATGCATAAGGAAGCTGTTGAAAAGATTAACAGTGAGCATGAAGCTAGATTGAAAGAAATCGAGGCATCTAAGCCTACCGATAAAAATGATAAGGATGCAGAACTTGCTTATAACAATAAGATGAAGATTGAGACTTCAAACTATAAGCAGCTTGCATTCGAGGAAAAGACAGCTTATAAGAATGCAATTCAAAAGATCAAGAATGAATCACACACTCACTTCTTACAAGAGTATAACTTGTTGGGATCTTTGAGAAATGGTAAGCATTCAATTGAGGAAACTTTGCAAGCCAAACTTGAAGACTATGTATATAGATTTGAATTGAAGGACTTCTTCATCAAGAATGGTCTTTATCTAACGTTGCTTCTCTTCATGATTGTTTGTGTATGTATTACTCCTTCAGTCTTGAGTATCAACTCAATAATGATGATCACCCAGAACTTTTCCTATAAGATTTTCTATGCATTGGGTGTTGCAGGATTGATCTTGCTCGGTGGTACTGATTTGTCAGTTGGTCGTATGGTTACTTTAGGAACATTGATCACCTGTATGTCCCTAAACCCTGACACTACAGTTTCATTCTTCGGAATACGTCTAGCTGATATGTATTCTACTCTTGGTGTTGCGGGAACTGCTATTATTGCATTGATACTCTCAATCTTGATGTGTACATTGTTCTCAGCAGTTGCTGGATTCTTCTCCGCAAAGTTCAAGATTCATCCGTTCATCTCTACACTTGCTACATCATTGACTATTTGGGGATTATGTGCAGTCGGAACTAACACTATTAAGACTGGTGGTATTTCCACTGATGCTTCAAAGATTGGTGGATTCGTCGGATCTTCCGGAACTGGAACTAGCTACTTTGTCGGATTCCCAATTACAATCATTTATGCAGTAGTCATTATTGCGATTGTATCCTTGATTTGGAACAAGACTAAGTTTGGTAAATATTTGTATGCTGTTGGTGGAAACCCTGAAGCTGCATCAGTCTCTGGTATTTCTGTATTCTGGGTAACAATGGGTGCCTTCATTATGGCTGGTGTTCTCTATGGTATGGGTGGATTCGTCACTGGTTTGATTGGTGGCTCATCTGATTCAGCTTATGGACAAGGTTGGGAAATGGAAGCTATCGCTGCTTGTGTCGTCGGTGGTATTTCATTCCTCGGAGGTATTGGTAAAGTCTCCGGTGCTGTCATTGGATGTTTGATATTTGAAATGCTGAAGTTCTTCTTGAATCGTATCTTAACAACATATCAGGTTCCTAATGCTACTGATATTTCAAATATTTTCATCGGTATCATCATTCTCGTCGCAGTCGTCTTCGACTCATTGAAGTATTTGAAGAAGAAGTAATCTAATAAAATAGATTGCAAAGTAAAAGCCACATCGATTCAAACGGTGTGGCTTTTTTAATATAATTTTTTTTAAGAAGCAAATAGATTATTATTGTTCGATAATCTTTTTACAGAAGTTGATACAAGCTGCTAAGCCGTTAGGGGTTGTGTTTTTGTCCACGAGAACTAATGGCTTTTTATATCCTATTAGAGCTATTCCACCAGAGACAATTTTTCTATCGATTGAATAGTTGAACGAATTAATTACTCCTCTAATCATTGCTCCGCCGATTCTATATCCAATATTGGAATCAATTCCTTTTTTGATGTAATTGTTATAGATAGTAATTCCTTGATTAATTCCAGAGATTGTGGCTTGAATTAAATCAGGTCTTCCTAATAAAATATCAGCATCAGCTTCAAGGAATTTGTTTGTTGTTAATTCGCCATCGTATGAGTCATCTTCTTTGAAAAAATTAATTATTTCTTCATCCTCTTTTTTGATACTTAATTTATCTGCGATTAAATATTTAAAAGTAGGGTCTTCAACTCCAAATTTTGAAGTGACAATAGGTTTTAATTGACTTAAATATGATTTCCAATCATCCAAACTTGGATTTGGATTAAATCCTAAGTCAGCAATAAATGTTTTTTTACCGGAATATGCATTTGCATAATTGGCAGTAAAGAATCCATTTTTTATTTCATTAGAAGGAATGCTTTGTTTAACTTCCTCATAATTTCTAAAGGCGACAATTCCATCTATTTTTTTGCTTTCATCTTTTAAAAGCTCTAGTGTTATATCTAAGGATGTTGACCCGCTTTTAATTATTTCTATCTTTTTATAATTTGTTAAAGTGAGTAGATCTTTAGGCTCACCAAATGCGAGTAAACTATCATCTTTATTCTTCGACAAAAATATTTTTGTACCTTGTGCTAAGTTATCTATTTCTTCTTTTGAAATGTTAGAAAAATCTATAAGAATATTTGCCATAATTTCTCCATGTTTTTAATTGTTTGTTTGTATTAAAAACTACTCTATTATTTTAAACTTTCAAGCATAATTTATATATGGTTTTGATATATAATATTTATTGCAAAGAAATGAATAATAATATGAAAAATAGTTATAAATTTTTATTCGGGTTTACATTAGCTTCTACTTTATTTTTATCTTCGTGTCAGCAAAATAACAAGCCTGATTATAACGTTGTAGTCGATTCTAATCAGACTCACTTAAAAGTAACTTTGGATGACAGCTTTAAAAAAGAATATCAAAGTGGGGATACTCTTAATCTCGACGGATTACATGCTTATTTTAATGATAAAGAATTGAGCATTAATGAAACTTTTTATATAACTAACAGTCAATCTTTTCCTAAAGAATCAAAGATAGATTTAACTAAAGCGAAACTGACTACTGACAATGCTGAAGCTACTAAGTCATTCTTTGTTTATCACGAAGAAGACGATCTTGTTTATGTCAGCGATTCAATCGTATTGCAAGTCAAGAATCCTAATGGTGGACATACTTGGGTCTACTATACTGTCTTTGGTGTCGTGTTAGTTGCTTTAGCTCTTTGGCAAGGATTGAAAATTAAATCTAAGAACGATAAAGAAAAAGCTGATAAGGAAAATAAGAAAAAACATAAAAAGAATGAAGGAAATATAGAAGAAGTAAAAACTGACAAGACTCCTTCGGATTCAAACGAGAAAAAATAATTACTGTTAGGATTTTGCTTTGTTATTTTATAATTTATCAACTCGACTATTGGCTAATAGTTGAATATTTATCATCATTATTGATAGATTATTGAAACATAATTAAAATATATAAGCTTTGGAGGATTTTTTGCATGGCATTTATTGAAATAAGAGGCCTTAAAGCTGAAGTTGATGGATTGGAGATTCTCCGCGGAATAGACTTAGATATTGAAAAAGGTGATGTCTTTGGTCTATTAGGCCCTAATGGACATGGTAAATCCACACTTTTGACTTGTTTGATGGGTAATCCACATTATCAAATAACAGAGGGATCTATTAAGATTGATGGAGAAGAAATCGTAGGAAAGACACCTGATGAGATTTCAAAGATGGGTGTTTTCTATTGCTTCCAAAATCCACCTGAGATTCAAGGTGTTGTATCGATGGATTTTTATAAAGCAGCTATCAATGCTCATAGAGAAAAGCCTATAGGTTTATTTGAATATTACAAATCATTGGAACAGGCTTATAAGGATGTCGGTCTTCCTTCAGATATGAAAGAAAGACATCTTAATGATGGGTTCTCTGGTGGAGAAAAGAAACGTAATGAAATACTTCAAATGCTTCTTTTGAAACCCAAGATTTGTATGCTTGATGAAATTGACTCCGGTCTTGATGTCGATGCTATTAAGACTGTAGGTGAGAACATAAATAAACTCGAAAAAGAAGGAACTACTTTCATTATTGTTTCTCATTACGCTAGATTGTTCGATGAGATAAATCCAACTAAATCGGCAGTTATTATAAATGGAAAAGTCGGATTGACCGGTGGACCTGATTTAATAAAGAGAGTAGATACGGAAGGTTATACATTCTTGAAGAGTGAGTATGGAATCGATATAACTAAGACAGAAGAAAAAGCTCCAAATATGTTGGGTGAGTGTTTTGTCGCTAATGAGGCTAAGAATAAGTAATGACTGGATTAAGAGATTATTATGAGCCTGACTGTGATGTCATAGATTTGTCTTCTACTTTGAAAGAAGGAGAAGAAAAAATCATAGATATCGTCAATTTAAAAAGAAACAAGCCTTTAAAAATAATAGGAAAGATTATTTTGAAAGATAGAGCTAAGTTGACAATTGTCGAAGTCGATTTCGCTAAGTTTGATGTCGATTTTCTTTTAGATGTAGAATGCATTGGATATAAGTCTGAATTCTGGTATCATCTCTCTTCTTTGAATAGAGATGATGAAAAGAAGATATACAAAGCTAATGTCGTTCATAAAGGTAAGGAATCATTTTCTAGAACTTCGATGTTTGGAGTTTGTGAAGGCTCTTCGCAGATGCAGTTCTTAGGAGCTTCAGATATTAGAAAGGGAGCAGCTAAGACTAACACTCGTCAAGAAGCAAAGATTGTTAATTTATCTGGTAAAGCAAAATGTGTTGCTTCACCTGCACTTTTGATTTCGGAAGAGGATGTCTTTGCATCTCATGGAGCATCGATGGGATCAGTTCCAGATAATGATATCTTTTATTTAATGTCTAGAGGAATAGATAGACCTACAGCTAATAAGTTGATCATGGTTGGATATTTGAAGCCTATCGCTTTGAAGATTAAAGATGAGAAGATTAAAGAAGAAGCATTGGATTTGCTAGGGAAAGAAATATGACGAAGTCTATAACGCAAGAAGAGATAGAGAAAATCAGAAATGATTTTCCTATGCTAAGAAATGTTAAAGAGATGCAAAATCATAGATTTTGCTATCTCGATAATGGTGCTACAACATTTAAACCTGACTGTGTTATCAAAGCTAGCAACTCATATTATGAAACTTGGAATGCTAATACACATCGCGGAGATTATGATATTGCTCATCTAGCTGACAAACGATATTGGCAAGCTAGAGAAAGAGTAGCCAAATTCATAAATTCAAATCCTGAGGAAATTGTCTTTACTGCTGGAAATACAGAAGGAATAAATATCGTTGCATATGGAATTTGCTCTATATTAAGCCCTGGTGATGAAATAGTTATTTCAACTGCTGAGCATGCATCGAATGTTTTGCCTTGGTTTAATTGGGCAAAGAATTTTAATTTGGTAGTCAAGTTTGCTCCTCTAGACGAAGAGGGAAAAGTGACTGTCGATACATTAAAAACGGTTATGTCAGATAAGACCAAAGTGGTTTCTTTGGCTCATGTATCGAACGTTCTAGGAAATGTTATCGACGCTAAAGCTATAGCTAAATTAGTCCATGATAATGGAGCTTATTTTGTTTTGGATGGCGCTCAATCCGTACCTCACAAAAAAATAGATGTCAAAGATTTAGATTGTGATGCACTAATCTTTTCTGGCCATAAAATGTTAGGACCTAATGGAATCGGTGTTTTATATGGAAAGAAGAAGTTGTTGAATTCTATTCCTCCTTTGCTTAGCGGTGGAGGGATGAACGCAACTTTTGATACTAAGTGCATGGTCAGTTATGAGGAAATTCCTTTTAAGTTTGAAGCAGGAACTCAAAATGTTCCTGGGGCTTGTGGTTTAGCTAAAGCTATGGATTATCTTGATTCTATTGGAATGGATAGAATAGATTCTTATGAATATGAATTGAAACAAATAGCATTGGACAAGCTTAAAGAAGCTAAGGATATAGAGATATATAATCCAAATTCCAAATCTGGAATTATAGACTTCAATAGAAGAGGAGTTTTCTCCCAGGATGAAGGAACTCTTTTGAATAGCCTTGGTATCTGTGTTAGAAGTGGATTCCACTGTGCAAAGATATTGACTGATTATCTTCCTAAAACTGGTACTGTCAGAGCTTCATTTTATATCTATAATAACGAAGCTGATGTCGATCAGTTCGTCGATAGTCTATTGAAAGGAGGAGATATATTAGATGCCTATTTCAATTGATTCAATGATGATGCGAGAAATGATGATGGATCATTACGATAACCCTAGAAATAGGGAAGAAGTAAAAGATTCTAGATATAAATCTATCAGGATGAATTCCTCTTCTTGTATCGATGATATAACAGTTCAAGTCTTGTTGGATAAAGATGTCATCGAGGATGTTAAATGGTTTGGAACTGCTTGTGTCATATCTACAGCAGCTACTTCCGTAATGTCTGAATTAGTTAAAGGAAAGACGCTAAAAGAAGCTGCCGATCTTATGGATAACTATATGAAAATGCTTGAAAGTCAGCCTTATGATCAAGATAAGCTACAAGAAGCTATAATCTTTCAAAATGTTGGAAGACAAGCTTCTAGAATAGGATGTGCGACCATCGGCTGGAGAGGTTTGTTTCAAGCGGTGGTGAAAGAAGATGGAAAGGAGGGGAACAAATAGACTATGCCAGATAAAAATAGTCATGCAAAGTTTGATCCTACAGAAGGAAATGAAGAAAGACGTAAGGAATATGAATTCCATGACGATGTCACTCCTATAGTTGAAACACCTAAAGGAATCGATGAGGATATCGTAAGACAAATATCTCAATTGAAAGGAGAACCTGAATGGATGCTTCAATTGAGGTTGAAAGGCTATAAGAACTTTGCTGAAAGACCTCAGCCTTCCTTCGGACCTAATCTCGATTTCATCAAGTTCCAAGACTATAGATACTTTACTCGTTACACTAAGGGTGTATCTAAGAGTTGGGATGATGTTCCTGAAACAATCAAGAATACTTTTAAAAAGTTGGGAATTCCAGAACAAGAGCAAAAATACTTAGCAGGAGTTAATACTCAATATGAATCTGAATCTGTCTATTCTTCCATGCTTAAAGAGGTCGACGATAAAGGTGTAATCTTCTGTGACACCGATACTGCTTTGAAAAAATATCCTGAATTAGTAAAAAAGTATTTTGGAACAGTCATTCCTTTCAATGACAACAAGTATGCCGCTTTGAATACGGCTGTTTGGTCGGGTGGAATATTTATTTATGTACCTAAAGGTGTTCATGTAGACAAACCTCTTCAATCTTATTTTAGAATCAATAATGCTTTGTCTGGCCAGTTTGAAAGATCCTTGATCGTTGTCGATGACGATGCTTCTCTCCATTTTGTCGAAGGATGTACAGCACCTGTTTATTCCCAGGATTCATTACATGCTGCTGTGGTTGAAATCGTCGTTGGAAAACGTGCAAAATGCCGTTATACTACTATTCAAAATTGGTCTACCAATGTTGTAAATCTAGTCACCCAAAGAGCTGTTGTTGAAGAAGATGGCCTCATGGAATGGATCGATGGAAACATCGGATCAGGAAGAAACATGAAGTATCCTTGCTGTATTTTAAAAGGTGATAGAGCTAAAGGTTCTTGTATATCTATCGCCGTAGGTGCTAAAAATCAATATCAGGACAACGGAGCTAAGATGATCCATATCGGAAAATACACATCTTCTACTACAATTTCAAAGTCTGTTGTCAAAGAAGGTGGAAAAGCTAATTTCCGTGGCTTGATAAAGATCATGCCTCAAGCATATGGTGCTAGATCACACGAGGAATGTGACACTTTGATTTTGGATGACTCCTCAGCTTCGGATACTATTCCAGACAATATATGTATGAATGATTCTGCTTATATTGAACACGAAGCGACAGTGAGTAAGATCAATGAGACTGAGCTGTTCTATCTCATGTCTAGAGGATTGTCTCAGTCAGAAGCTACTAAGACTATTGTTATGGGATTTATAGAGCCTTTTGCTAAAGAATTGCCTTTGGAATATTCAGTTGAGCTAAGCCATTTGATTTCATTGGATATGGCCAAAGCAGGGAGCGTTGGATAAACTATGATTACAAATTTTGATTATGATGCCATTGTAGTCGGAGCTGGACATGCTGGAACAGAAGCTGCCCATGCTTTGGCAACTTTAGGCAAAAATACATTGATGCTTTGTCTAAATAAAAAAGTAATGGCGAATCTTCCATGCAATCCATCAATAGGTGGATCAGCTAAAGGAATTGTTGTTAGAGAGATAGATGCTTTAGGTGGAATAGAAGGAAAGTTAGCTGATAAAACTGCCCTTCAAATGAAAGTTTTGAACATGTCTAAGGGTCCTGGAGTTAGATCCTTAAGAGCTCAAGAAGATAAAATCGATTATCCTAAAGCTGTTTTGGCCTATATGGAGCAGGTTAAGAACTTAACTATCAAAGAGGGAATGGCTGTCGATTTGATAGTTGATGATGATAAATCCATAAGAGGGGTGGTCATGGAAGATGGAAGTAGAATAACTTCTAAGGTTGTCGTTTTGACTACAGGAACTCATATGGAGTCCTTGATATTGAGAGGACATGTAGTCAAAGAAGGTGGACCTGATGGTGAGAAAGCTTCTCATGGATTATCTCAAGCTTTGAAGAATTTGGGAATCGAATTGCTGAGATTGAAGACAGGAACTCCTCCTAGAATAAAAAGAGACTCAATTGATTTCTCTAAACTAGAGCCTCAGCCTGGAACACCTGGACAATGGGCATTCTCGTATGACACCAATGAGTTCTTACCCGTCGAGAAGATGATTATGTGTTATTTGACATATACGACTCCTGAAACTCATAAGATTATCTTAGATCACCTCAAAGACTCTGCCATGTATGGAGGAGTAGTAAAAGGTGTCGGACCTAGATACTGCCCATCTATAGAAGACAAAGTTGTTAGGTTCAGAGATCATCCAAGACATATGCTTTTTGTCGAGCCTGAATCTATTCATACTGATTCGATTTATCTACAGGGATTTTCAACTTCAATGCCTGTTGAATTACAAGGCCCTATGGTGCATTCACTTCCTGGATTTGAACATGCGGAGTTTTTGAAGTATGCTTATGCTATCGAATATGATGCGATTCAGCCACTTCAAGTTCAAAGAAATTTGATGATTAGAAATCATCCAGGTTTATTTATCGCAGGTCAAATATTGGGTACATCTGGATATGAGGAAGCAGCTGGAGCTGGACTTTTAGCTGGAATTAATGCTTCTTTATATATAGATAACAAGCCTTGGTTCACCCTCAGGAGAGATCAAGCTTATCTCGGTGTTATGATTGATGATTTGGTTACAAAAGGAACTAAAGAACCTTATAGACTTCTTTCATCAAGAAGCGAATATAGATTGATTACAAGATCTGATAATGCTGATGAAAGATTGATTAAAATGGGATACGATTTAGGACTTAATTCCAAAGACAGATACGATAAGTATCTTAAAAGAATGGATGAATTAAAAGTCGCTGAGCATGCACTTGATACAATTTATGTTGGTTTGAATGAAAAGACGCCTAAGTATTTAGAATCAGTTGGTGAGACTAAGCCTATCGGATCTACATCTTATAAGGATTTATTGAAAAGACCTAAAGTCACATATGAGGGACTTCAGCAATGTGAACCTAAGCTTCCAGTCTTATCTAGTGATTTAGGTGTTAAGATAGAGACTAATGTCAAGTATAAAGGCTATATCGATTTGGAAGAGAAAGATGTTGAGAAGATGCAAGCTATGGAAAGCTTGATTCTTCCCCAAGATTTGGATTATTCTAAAGTTGAAGGTATTTCTTTGGAAGCTAGAGAAAAGTTGAATAAGATTAAGCCTAAGACTATAGGCGAGGCTTCTAGAATAACTAATGTTCATCCAGCTGATATCGATAGACTGCTTTTCTTGATTAGAAAAAAATAGGAGAAATCTGATATGACTCTATTTACTATAAAGAAAGCTTTTCATGAAATGAAAAACATGGGCCTTAAGAAGTTTCTTAAAACTTTTAAGTTCCAAGTCTCATATCACAATAAAAAGAAGAATAACAAATATTTGAAGAAGATTTATAAAGAGTATTATCCATATGTATCAAAGACTTATGGCGGAAAGAATAGAGAATATCCATCTCTTACAAAAGAAGAAAAGAATATGTTCTTCTTTTGGTGGGATGGAATCGATAGTCTTCCAAATAAAGCTAAGAGAAACTTAGAAAGGATGAAAGAACTCTATGGAGATACTTTCAATATCGTTTTCATAGATAAGCATAATTTTAAAGAAATTTCTGGAATGAAGCAGATATTCATAGATGCATTTATGAAAAATCACATCTCCATACAAACATTTTCTGATATTCTTAGATTCAGTCTTATATATCAAAAAGGCGGAATATGGGTAGATTCGACGATATTTTTTACATCGAAGATAGATCTTGAATCGCAACTGGAGAAACAATCTATCTTATCTTTGGGAAATCAGGGGATGAAAGGCTGGTTCGAATTGAATGGTGAGTATTGCACTTGGAGCGATTTCTTTATCGGTGGAAGACGTAATTCTTTGATTTGTGAAGCCATGCTTGATTTATACGAGAAATATCTATCTAAACATAAAGATATTCTCATATACTTCTTAATCGATGATTTCTTGATGCTTTTGAAATTGGCTGATGTAGAGGATGGAGCTCTTAAAAGATTATCTATTTATGAATCTAGTCCATTCTATATAGCTGATCATTTTAAGGATGAGTTATCTAAAAATAATCTGGATATGATTTATAGTGTTCCTCAAAAGATTGACAGACGTGAAAACTATGATAATGATAATCCTAATTCAATCTATAACTTAGTAGTTCTAAACGGATTGAGTTATGAGGATGCCAAAAAGCATTGTTCTATGTAGTTTTACCAAGAATCAATGCTGTTTTCTCTATTCTAACACTTGAAATTTATATACTTAGTTTATAAAATATCTTTTGCCTTTGGGAATTAGCCAAGTGGTAAGGCTCTGGTCTCTGAAACCAGCATGCAGTGGTTCGAACCCACTATTCCCAGCCAATAGATATCAATTCCGGCGATTTGCCGGATTTTTATTTATAAAATATGTTGAAAAGAGGAAGAGAAAGTTAAATAATTTTAGCTTGGTTAGGTGGTACATATGAATAGAAGCAAAATAATTGAATTATTGAATATTCGTGATATGGATGAAGATGAATTGAGAGCTAAGTCGAATTGCTCTTTAGATGAGATTAAAAAATTTTTAAATATACTTGTTTTTGAAGGCCGGGTAATCAGGCTTGGAGACGGTAAATATTCATTGACTGGATCTAGAATTGTTCTTTCATATGTTAAAAATAGATTTAAAGATTATGCTTATGTCACACCCTTGAAGAAAGATATGCGTGATATAAGACTAGTAGGACAAGATGCAACTAAATTATTAAAAGGAGATTGTGTCTTTGTAAGAATTGATGATGATCTTTATGAGAATAATGGTGAAGGTTCATTGATTCAAATAGTAAGACCGGTATCTTTTATTGAGGGCATTATATCTAAGGATGATGAAGGATTCTTTATCAGCTCTTTTAAGAACATCGATAGTGAAGTTAGATTCGATGTCAAAAGGACATCTATAGAATTGATAGAAGGTCAATTAGTTAGGGCGGAAATAATTGATAGAAGAGATTATATATGTGATGTAGAAGTTACTAAAGTGATATCTAAGCCAGGCGATAGAATGTTAGATTTGATGAATGCTATAGTTGAAAAAGGCGGAACATTGACATACCCTAAAGATGTGGATGAACAAGCTATAAATTTAGTTACCAACTTTACTGATACAGCTAAAGATAGACATGATTTAACCAATGAATTTATGGTGACCATAGATGGTGCATCCACTAAAGATTTCGATGACGGACTATCTATAAGAAAGACTGATTATGGTTATGATGTGGGAGTTCATATTGCAGATGTTGCAAGTTACGTTAAAGAAGGAACTCCGTTGGACTATGAGGCTAGATTAAGAGCTACATCTATGTATTTCCCAGAGACTGAAATATCGATGTTACCAACTATTCTATCCGATGATGTCTGCTCATTGAATCCAAATGCCGATAAATTGGCTATAACATGTCTTTTACATTTAGACCATGATGGAATTTATAAATCTAGTGAAGTCTTTTTGTCTAAAGTCAAATCCAAAGCAAGACTCACTTATGATCAAGTCGACGAATATATAAAAGGAAAGAAAGATGAGTTTGATGGTGACCTTAAATATAATGTCGATTTGTTGTTGGAATGCTCTAGAAAAATATTGAAGAGAAAAAAGGAAAAAGGCCAACTTGTTTTTGGAAGAAACTATCCTGAATTCACATTAGATAAGGATGGAAATCCAGATACAGTTAAACCCAGACATGAATCTGAAGCTGAGAACTTAGTAGAAGTTTTTATGATTTTAGCTAATGATGAAGTCGGAAAGCTTTTAAATGACAAAGCAGTTCCTGCTTTGTTTAGGACTGAGGATGCACCTAGGTTTGATGATATGTGTCTAATTAGAGATTTCTTGGATAGATTTGGAATAGATCCTGATTTATTTCCTAAGATTATTACATCTGAAAACTTAGCTAAATACTTTGAATCGATTCCTAAATGGGCTGAAGTAATAGGAAAGTTATGTACATTAAAGATGATGAATCCTGTAGTCTATAGTAGATCGCCTGGACTTCATTTTGGATTGAATTGTAATCATTATGTTTATTTCACTTCTCCTATAAGAAGATATCCAGACCTTTTAACTCACAGATTGCTTCATGATTTCTTATTAGACAATAATGATGAAGCGGATAGAAAAGCAGTAGGAGATTATTTAGATAATCTCCCTGACTTATTATCGCAAGAAGAAAAACTTGCTAAGCAAATCATGAATAATGCTCATGATATGGAATGTGAAAGATTCATGTCTTCAAGAATGTATGACGTTATGGAAGGCGAAGTTAGAAACTTCATAGGATCGGGAATTAAAGTTTCTTTAACTAATGGAATAACTGGTCTGTTGCCATATGATCATATCGATAATGATTATTATAAGAATCAAAGAATGTGTTTTTCAGTTTATGGTAGAAACACTGAAAGAGAAATAGTGTTGGGTGATGTGTTGAAAGTAGCTGTTGTAGATATAATTCCAGACACTCATACTTTGATATTAGGTACAGAAGAATATTTAGATGAATCTGGTGATGATATCGACGAAAACACACTCCAAAATATGAAGAAAAACGGAGTGTATATCGGATAATCATTTCTTTATATTTCTTTGTATTCAGGTAACTCTTTAATCAACTTTTGTGTTTCTAATGAAACTGTTATTAAGGATAGAATCAAATCAAATACATATTTTCCACCTTTTTTTTCATCGTATCGGTTGGGATCATCGACAATACCTGAGTCTTTATCAATAGTGTATTTATATTGATCTAAGACCCAATCTAAAGGTGATCTTCCATTTACGATATAATTAAAACTTTCTAATGGAATGTTTGAAATTGTAATACTATCATTGAAAATGATTGTGTCTTTTCTTTCTTTAGATAGAAATTTGATAGTATTTATACTATAGTTATCCGCTTTTTTCTCTATTTTTACTTTTTGATAAGCAGGAGCTTTTTCATAATTTAAATGTAAGTCTATTAGCTTTTTCCCAATCTCTGACCATTTTTCAAAATCCTTTAAGAAAGGAATTCTAGGCATTTCCTTAGCAAGGTTGTTTGCATATTTTTTGATGTAATCTTTGCTATGGAATAATGCATAGATATAATCAAAGATATTTCTATCGGTGATCTTATCATCAAAATATTTTCTTCTGAATTTATCTATGATTTCATCTGATATAGAAGGTTTACGGATATATCCGTTGCCTATATCTTCTCCATCCTGGAAGAGAAGTATGTTCTCTTCATCCTTTTTCTCATACCAATAGAGAGGAAAACACTGAGCAGCCCCAATAAAATGAAGATCTGTGATTTCTTTAGAAATTAAACATGAGAATTCCTTTTTCTCACTTATTCCTGGAATAGAGATTATGATGTTATCAACGCCTTTAATAGGTAAAATATTTGGCCATTTTACTAAATCGTAAAATAGTGGAGGATTGTAAGCAATCCATTTTTTCACAAAAGGTCTATAAACTGCAATTCTATAATCTTTATTGTCTTTTATTATTAAACCTTTATTTCCTTTAATAAAGAGAGCGTTACTCCATTTGATAAGCTTTGGATTTTTATCTACGAAGTCTTTGAATACAGATTCATTACGAACATGTTTACTATCAATCCACTTTTGAACCTCTTCATTGTATTTCTTTAGATAGTTTTCATTGGTTTTTATGAGCTTTGTTGCTGAAAAATTATATTGCCAATCGTCTTTTCCAGTTGCTATTCCACGGGAATAAAAACTGGAAAAGACGGCTTCTCCACCAATTTTCTTGTTTCCCAAAAGCAACTGCGATTCAAAGTCCTCACTTGTTTGATTTATCCAATCATTTTTCTTGTCTGGATAAATATTTTCCCATTCAAGATTAGAAATACTCTCAGATTCTTTTAATATCTTGAGCTTTTCCTCACGTGATAGATAATCACCGATATCTTTGTAGTGAACAAATCCATCGAAAGGCTTGCCTTTGTGTTTTACAAGGGTGATTATGCAAATTAAAGTTCTTGATCCTTCTCCGAAGACATTTCCCGCTTCCTTCTTTCGGAATTCTCCTGAAGATCTACAATTTCCTCTCAAATTGAAGACATAGACATGGTTGAATTCTTTGAGGAGTTCTCTTCTGAAGCCTGAGAAAGCAAGGTTGTCTACATAGGAACCGTTGGAAACAAAGGATATAACACCATTATCTCCAATTCTATCGCTAGCCCATCTAAATGCACGGACATAGGAATCATATAAAGAACTTACATTGACTTTCCTTTGAGGTAAATAAGTTTTTGATATTCTTTCGTCTAAGGCTTTATATTCTGATTTTGCATTATTATTATTGGCATTCTTCTGTCCTGCAGAATACGGTGGATTTGCAATTATTATTCTGATATCCTGCTGTTGTTCCTCTGTAGCTTTATCATTTGCTTTCTTGAAATCTTCTTCTTCGAAAAGAACCCCTTGATAATTTTTATTCTTCTTTTCCTCTAATTCAAAGGTGTCAGTAAAAACATCATGACTAAAAGGCAAGAAAGAACCTATTGCTTTTCCATAGGTGTCTTCAATATTGATTAGTGATGTGTAATAAGCCAAAAGCATAATCTCATTGCACCAAATATCATTATCGTACTTATAAGTGAAGTCTTCATCCGAAATACCCAAACTCTTGAGCTTATCTAAAACTCTGACAATGAAAGTGCCTGTACCAGTGAATGGATCAAGGATTTTTACGCCTTTATTAGCAATTGACTCATTGAATTCGTCTCTTAGTACATCTGAAACACTATTGATTATGAAATCGACCACTTCTACAGGAGTAAAGACTATTCCGAATTTTTCAGCTTTATCCGGCATAGCATATTTGAAGAATTTTTCGAACAAGGTTCTTATTACTTCTTGTCTTCCTTCCTTGGTGGAAATCTCTGAAACTGTTAGTTTTACTGATTCATAAAAAGGCTGTAATTCTTTTATTTCGCTTTCTATTCCTTTGAGTTTCTTTACCATTTTTTCCATTATTTTTGAAATTGGGTTAAGCTCTATCAAATCATTTTCATTAAATATTGCTTTTAAAACTGGTAATGTAACTATATGTTCAGATAACATCTCCATGCATAAGTCTTCACTGATATTAGGGTTGATTAAGCTTCTGAAATTCTTTACGAATTTGTCAAAAGACTTTTTGTTTAATTCATCTCCTTCTATTTGATTTTTAATTTTTAAAAAAAGGCTAGTTGTGACATTGCCGATATCATTTGACCAGTTGTCCCAATACAATCTATTTCCACAGTTCTTAACTAACTTTGCAGAAAAGATATTTTCATTTTCTTTTAATTCTTCTTTTGTAGGTAATAAATGTTTGAAGTTTGAATATGTATTAGTTTCATCGAAAGGATTGTCGTCATCTAATCCTTCATTGAGTTCAGCCTTTGCTGATGAAGACATTGCTCTTTTTCTACACAATTGTCTAGGAATAAATGTTTCTATATAACAAAGATTACTAGGTAATTTTCCTGTTTGAGGAAGTTTATTTAACTCTATGTTTAAACGCTCATCATGAGAACGCAAGGCTTGGACTACTTGCCACACTACTTTGTAATCTTCGTTTGAAGATAATTCAGCATCAGTTAATTTGTCGTTATCTATAACTACTGGAATTATGATGTAGCCATATTTCTTTTCGCTACCACTTCCAAATTTTCTCATAACACGTCCAACAGCTTGGATAATATCGACTTGTGATTTCTTTCTGGCCATAAATATTATGGAGTCTAGTGAAGGGACGTCAACTCCTTCACTGAGACAACGAGCGTTTGTTAAGATGTGGCATTCACCATCCTTAATATCTTCTCTTAACCAATTCAATCTTTTGTTTCTATCACTTGTTTTATCTTGGCCTGTTATAAAGTTTGCTTTTGGAATTACAAGATTCTCTTTTTTCATTGTATCGATTCCAAGACAACTGTTATCTTTCAAACTATTAAAAGACTCGGAAAAAGCTTTTGCTTGTGCGATAGTTTGGCAAAAAGCAACAGCTCTTTTCATTGGCTTCGGATCAGAAATAAATTCATCTTTATTTATTTCTGATGGAATCTTTGATAGTGCAGTTACTGCTCCTATTATTTTTGCCGAGTCATCTAGTGTTTTAAAGTTTTTGACAGGTAAATTTAATCTAGCAATATCGTTTTTGTTTACTGTTAAAACCACTATTTTATAGTCTGTAAGTAATTGCTTAGAAACCGCGTCTCCGAATGATAGGCGATGGAACTCTGGACCATAGATATTTTTATCATCCATAGAATATGGAGTGTAACCTTCTTCGGCTGCGGATTGTTTGGCACCAGGAGAATATATTTTTTCTGTTGCAGTCATGTATAAACGTTTTTTGCAAGGGACACACTTATCATCGTGAATTTTTAAGAAATTAGATTTATCTTCTTCATTTCCAGTCTGATAAGAACCTATTGTTCTATGAGCTTCATCACAAACTGCAATATCGAAATTAATGTTACAATTTTTGGATACTTCGCTTATAACATCTATCGATTGATAGGTCGAAAAGAAGACATTGATGTCATATTTTTTGGATTTATATTCTTTTGTTACTTTTAAAACATCAGTAGTTGCCGGAATTGGCATGCTAATCAAAATTTCGTCTTGATCTTTTTTATTTTTCTTTTCTTGCCCGGCTGTTTGATCGGAACAAATTCCAAAAGGTCTGACAGACCATCCTGTATAACTGAGTTGAGTTTTCCATTCTATTATTGTTTGAGACAAAAGAGCAATTGAAGGAACTAAATATAAAACATTAAAAGATTTATCCTTTTCTTTTCTTTTTTTGTATAGCTCTTCTACAATCATCAAAGAAGTGAAAGTTTTACCGGTGCCACATGCCATGATTAACTTTCCGCGACTATTTGTTTCAAAACCTTTTATTACATCATTAATGGCATTTTCTTGATGAGGTTTTGGCTTCTTCTGAGGCTCAATTTTAACATCATCAATTTTGTCCAAACTGAAGTTATTCCAATCAATTCCACATTCTATTAAGGTGCTAGGTCCGATTAAAGTAAACAAGTTTGAAGAGTTTAAACTTACATTTTCAGTCGTTGAAAATACATATTTTTGAGTATAGATGTATTCTTTGCCTTCGATTGAAAAAGATCTGCAGGTTGCCGATATAAAAGAATCAATATCACCTTTCGAAACTGAGGAATCTCTATTGAAGAATTTGCATTGTATTGCCCAGTAATCGCCTTGCTTATCTAAGGCGACTAAGTCGATTCCGTTGTCGTGCATTCCACCATTGCCAGGAAATTCTTTCCATTTCCATACTTTGGCAATATCATCAGAAAACAATGGGGCTTTTTCTAGAATCATTTTACAAAAATCTTCAAAAATGGTTCCTTGCTCAGATTTATTATTTCCTCTGTTCTTTAATTCCTCTAATATAGCATCAAAAGCCATTGCATACTGTTCTTCCATAAACAATCCTCATTTTTCTTTATTCTGTAAAGAAATTTACTAGATTTATTCTAAAAAAAAAAAAAAATAGTCAAGGCTGCTGAATGTGTTTGCTTGATAGTATGTTATTAATGGCAATCGTCTTTTCTCAATCATTAAAATGAGAAAAGATAGAATTGATCTTTGCTTAGCTGATATGCAGGGAAGATTATTTGAAAATTCAAGAAAATATAATTTTGATAATGAGATTTTTATTGAAGTTTTTATGAATTCTGATATAGCTAAAGATTTGGACTCTAAAATAAGTATTAAAAAACTAGTAGATGATAAGATAATCATGAAGAAGTTCTTGGAAAGTAGTAAAAAGAAGCTAAGCACTATATGGCATAGCTTTGATGAAGAAATCTTATATTGGATTGGTTATGTATATAGATATTGGAATATTTTAACTGGTGAATCTAGCAAAGATATTTATAAGAAAGCTCCAGTAAGACTTATGGAAGAAAAATATGATGAATATCATCTTGTGGATATAGAAGACGTGATTGACATTTTAAGAAAGTAATATTTTTGTGATGATTAGAGCAACTATAAAATCCACTGTTTTTATCAAATTCAAGAATTAATTATTTATTGTATCTAAGACTTGTTTATGTCTGATATGTTGTGTGTCTATAATCTGTTTAAGTTTATGGATACGTAAAAAAAAGGAGATAAAACTCAATATTTTGAGTATTATGCGTTCTGATAGTTCTAAATATTGGATTTTGTGGTATAAAAAGTAGCAAATTTTCATAATAAAGGTGGTAATAGCATGTGTACAGAGGATATTATTCAATCTGAAATAGATAAATTCTTGGAAAAGAAAGAAATTAGTGTTCCCAAAAAGAAGAATGATTTCATTGATTATAGAAGTGAAGATTCAACGCAAGGCGTCCCACCCCATTTATGTGTCAGATTTTCAACTCCTGAAATCGATGCAATAAATAAGAATTATCCTGCTCAAGATAAAAAGGTTATTGGAAAGTTTAGATTTAGATATTTCTGTCTTTTCGAGCTTTACACATTTGATACACATGACGAGCAGTCACATGAAGGATACACGATAGATTTAACCTTCCCTATTCCTGATGAGGATGATGCATTAACACCTATCAGAACTGAAGCATTTAATAGGATTAAAAAAGTATTCGTTGATAGACCCTGGGCAAGACCATATAGTGGAGCAAATTGGCATCACCTTAGAGTATTCGAAGTTTCAGAGAAATCGATGAAAGAAGATCCTAGAGGTTTCGAAGTAGCCTTAAGAGAATTCTTGGATAAAGGAATCCAAACAGCAATCGATTTGTCAAAGAAGTTAAATTGATTAGACAAGACCTTCTGGGGAAGGTCTTTTTCTTTACTCGTTTCATTAGAAAGTTAATTAATTATAACAACCTAAATAGAAAAACACTTTTATCATATACAATTGAATTTGTGTTAAGAGGTTGAACATATGAATAACGATGCCGATATAAAGATGAGTTGGTTGGATAGGAAAAAAGAAGAATATAAGGAAGACTTTAAGCAAACATTTTTAAGTTTACCTCCTAAGAAAGTTGCGATGAACTTGATTCTGATATTTTTAGGAAGTGTATTGCTAGCTTTTGCAACATCATTCTTTCTAATTCCCGGAAATATTGTTATGGGTGGAAATTCAGGAATAGCTTTGACTATTATGGAAATAATAAAGAGATCGACAAACAATAACTATCCGTCTTGGATAGATACTGATTTTATTATTCTATTGTTGACCATTTTCTTCTTTATTTTAGCCTTTATCCTATTAGGATTTTCATCTTTGATCAAGAATAGTATTTCAGCTATTACTTACCCATCTTTTGTCTTTATATTTACAGCCATTAGAAATGTCGAATCATTTCATTATTTGAGAATAGAAGAATACATGTCTTCATATCCTAATCCCGTTATAGGAAGTGGATATGACCCTTTAGCTGTAAGCATTGTTGCAGCAGTATTTGGCGGTGCTTTTATGGGGTTGGCAACTTCTTTAGCCTTTAAAGGAGGTGGAAGTGCTGGTGGAACTACGTGTCTCGTGGTTTATTTTAGTAAACACACAAAGATGAAGGCTCATACTGTTTCGATTATCATCGATATAATCATAATTGCAGCTGGTATGTTTGCTTACATGGATATCATCACTTCTTTGATAGGCATAATGTCTGCTGTTATATGCTCTCAAATCATAGCGAAGGTGTTTGTCGGTGGATCACAAGTATTGCATGCAGAAATCATATCTTCTCATTGGGAAAACATATCACATGCTATTCACACTAAGATGAGAAGAGGAACTACTATTTATACAGCGCAAGGTGGATATACAGGTGTTGAAAGGAAAGTTGTATATGCATCTTTCACTAAAGAAGAGTATCAAGATTTCTTAAAGATTGTAAACGACGAAGATCCATCAGCTTTTATCACTATCACTAATGTTTATGATGTTTCTGGTGGTTATGGATTTGCTAAGAAACGAAATAAAAATATTAAAGAAGAGCCAAAGCTTCTTGATACTAAAGAGAAAATAGAAGAAAATAAAGATGACAAGAAAGAGTGAGGATTTAAAATGGAAAAATTATTCTTGGATGCATTTGATGGCGAGAAGATTCCAGTAACTTTCTTCCCTTGCGATAATCCTAAAGGATTATTTCAAATTATTCATGGGTCTTTGGAGCATAAGCAAAGATATTATGATTTCTGTGAATTCTTAAACAAAAATGGATATGCGGTAATTATTTCTGATTTAAGAGGGCATGGTGAATATGTCAACGAGAAATATCCACGTGGTCATTTCATCAATCTTGATGAATTGATCGATGATGCCGTAGTGGTGACCCATTTCATCAAGAGCAAATATCCAGGCAAGGATTTGACTTTGTTTGGACATTCTTTAGGAAGCCAATTAGCTAGAGTATATCTAGAAAAGCATGATGATGAGATTAAGAATCTCATATTGACTGGGACTGTTGAATACGAGCATTTCGCTTGGCTCGGTGATTTTATGTGTGGTGTAGTAGCTTTCTTTAAAGGCGGATACACTAAAAAATCCAAATTATTAAAAAATGCTAGTGGTCTGGCAAAAGATGAAAAACTTTGGCTTTCTTATAGTCAAGAAAACATTAGAAAGAAAAATGCGGATGAGCTTTTTGCAGATGAGTTTACCATTGGTGGATATAAAGTGCTAATCAAATCTAATAATGAAATTAGAAAGATCAAACATTATCAATGCAAGAATCCTGAATTAAGAATCAGATCTTTCAATGGAGATGGCGATTTCTTGACTGGATATGATAAGGGTTTAACTAAATCGATGAATTACCTCAAAAAGATAGGATATAAAGACGTCGAATATAAGAGATATGATCATATGCTTCATGAGATATTAAATGAAGACAATCATCAAATTGTATATGATGATATCCTTAAATTCATCGAAAGCAAATAAAAATTTAAATACTAAATAACTGCTGAGAAACTCCAATTCTTGGAGTTATCGGCAGTTTTCTTTTTGATGTATTGACAAATATAATAGCTAGTTTTAGTCTATAAATAGTTGATTAATCAACTATTTTTAAGGAGCAGTCTATGGATGAAAGATATCGTTATATAACTAAGATTAGTAGAAATCTGGATTTGTATAAGAGAAAGAGCAAAGAAATGAATGACTTTTCATCTTCTGAAGAAATGTCTTTGCATTTGATAAGACATAACAAAGGCATATCTCAGGAAAGACTATCAAAGTTGTTGGGATTAGATAAAGCATTGATAACTAGAATAGTAAAGAAATTGATAGATCAGGGCTTGGTCGATAGAAAGAGAAGCCAAAAAGACAAAAGGGCATATGAACTTTATCCAACTGATAAAGCAGAGTCGTTCAAAAAGGATATCGTCGATTTAGAAGACAACTATTATCGATCAGTCTTCTCTGTTTTTAGCGATGAAGAAAAAGAACAATTTTTATCTTTATTGACAAAAGTATATACAAAATCAAAACAGATTAGAAAGCAAGGAAAATGAAACACTATAATAAAATTAGATATTATTTTTATTATCTTTGGGGGATACTAGTTCCTTTAACCATCACTGGAATTCTTTATGATTCATTGATGAGTTTTATCCCTAGGATAGAAGGAGATGCTATCAATAGCATCAAACAACAAAATACTGATTTGATTATCAAATCAGCATTGATATTTTTAGGCTTGACTATTTTTGTTCAAATAAACAGATTTTTAAAAAGATATCTGGTTAGAGTATTTTCAAATAAGATGAATTATTTGATGAGAAATAAATGCTTCAATCATATGTTGAGTTTGGATATGGTCTTTTATGAGCAAAATAAAGTTGGAGATATCCTGAATAAGAATACGACTGATATTTCTGATACTTGTGAAAGTATCAGAAAATTGACTACAGAGATATTTGATACAGTGATATTGATGATCGGATATATAGTTTCTTATTTTTTATTAGATTATAAAATTGCCCTTATGAGTCTTCCTTTTGTTCTCATATCTATAATTATTTCTTTGCTTCTAAAGAAGAAAGTATATATGACTACAAAAGATTACAAAGAGTATTCATCTAAGTTTAAAGATAGTACTTTGAATATGTTGAAGAATGAGATTTATTTTAGAGGAATGGGAGTAAATGAGAAATATATAGATCAATATTCTAAAGAAGTCGACATATTAGCTAAAAAGAATGTGAAGAACTTAGTTTATAAAGCTAGTATGGAATCTATATATTCATCAATTGGATTTATAGGATTGTTCTTTGTCTTATACTTTGGCTTAAATAATGTCATCGATGGAACTTATGATATAGGAACATTCACAACTATTCTTACAACTTTTGTTTTGATAGCCAATAAAGGATCAAAGGTTGGAAAATCTTTCAATGCATATCAAGGGCTTAAAGTTACATGGAAACGTATTAAGCCTTTCCTAGAAGATGATATAGAAAAAGAAGAAGAATATCAGTTTAATTCTGATGGATTATCTTTAATCGATTTCTCATATTCTTATGATGATTTTAAAACTCCAATTATAACTTATAGTTTTAATAAAGATGAAAAGATTGGAATTGTAGGTAGAGTGCATACAGGAAAATCAACTCTCTTAAAGTCTTTAACTGGTCTATATGAATATGATGGGGAAGCAAAACTAAATGGAATAGATTTAAAAGATTTATTTAAATCTAAAAATCAAGTTATTTCTTATTGCCCTTCTAAAGAATCTTTATTCAAAGATTCTATTGCTAATAACATTGAATTAGGTAGAGATGGGAATATAAAAGAAGCCTTGAATTCAGCTTGTCTTACAGATTCTCAATTAGATATGAATACTGAGATCAATCCGACAATGGTGAATATCAGTGGTGGTCAAAAGCAAAGATTGATGTTAGCTAGAAGCTTGTATCATCAATCTAATATGTATTTACTCGATAATCCATTTTCTTCTTTGGAAAGATCGATGTCTGAATCTATTTCAAATCAAGTATTAGATATGAATGGATTGTTTTTCATTGTTACCAATGATGAAAATATTTTGAAGAAACTGGATAGAATCATTTATTTGAATGATGGAATAGCAAAGATAGATACATACTTTAATCTATTGAAAGATGATTCGTTTAAATCTTTGGTGGAAGGGTGATTATGATAAAGAAATTACTTTGGGAATATATTAAGCAAAATAAAATAAAATCAATTTTATGTATTCTTGCTTTAGTTGTTTCGATTCTTCTGTCTTTGACTCCAGCTCAGTTGATTAGAATAATAACTGATGATTATTTAGATAGGAATAACATGGCTGTCTTAGTTATTCTTATTTGTGCTTATGTCTTATCTTATGTCTCATATGGATTATCTAATTTCTTAAAGAATTATCTGCTTCTTTCTTTTTCACAATATTATTTTGCATATGTTAGAAAGGCTATGATAAATCATTATTCCAAGATTGATTACAGGCTTTTAACTGATGTAGATATAGGAACATATGAAGGATATTTTGGAAATGATTTGAATTCGTTAAATAGTCTTTTTGAAGATGGAATAATAGATATGATCAGCGATTTGTTTAAGATGGTTGGAATATTAATATCGCTTTATATGTATAGCTATATATTTGGTCTGATAGTCACTGCCATTTTACCTTTGATAATATTTATGACTTTATTCTTTCAAAGAAGGATGTTAAAAGCACAAAAGAAAGTTAAATCTTGTGATGGAAATGCTAATGAAATTCTATTTGAATCTATAGAGAATATAGAACAAATAAAAATAAATAAAGCATATAAATATTCTAAAAATAGATATGAGACTATTTTAAATACTAATTATAAGGAAAGCCAAAAATCTTATTTCTATGATGCAATATTTTCACCGATAATGCAGATGATTAGATGTATTTTGATTGCAACTATAATCTTAGTTTCAGGTTTAAAACCTGACATATTTAATATGACTGTTGGAATGATCATCTCATCGTTGAGTTTGATAAGTGATTTGTTTTCTCCAATTGAAAACATAGGAATGGAAATACAAACTATTCAACAATCCATCGCTTCATATCAAAGATTAAATAAGTTCTTTGAATATTCTGAAGTCTTGAATAATAACGATGAAATAAAAGGATATAGTATTGAAATTAAATCATGCAGTTTTAAATATGAAGATAAAGATGTTTTATCTAATTTTAATCTTGATATAAAAGAAAAAGATAAGATTTTATTAAAAGGTGAAAGTGGAAAAGGAAAATCGACTTTAATGAAACTTATTCTTGGCTTGTTAAAGCCGAATGAAGGTGATGTAACAATAGGAGGAAAACCATCATTCTTATTGAATAAAGAAGAAAGGAATAGATTATTTTCTATCGTTTATCAGGATCCATTCTTCAATGGTGGAACCATTTATGAAGAAATGACTTTATTAAATGATTCGATTTCAAAAGAATCAGTATTCGACGCTTTAAATAAAGTGGGATTATCGAAGATAAAAGACATAGATATAAAATTAAATCCTAATGAATATTCTTCTGGAGAACTTCAATTATTTAATATAGCAAGGATATTATTGAAAGATTCATCAATCATCTGTTTGGACGAAATGAATTCTAAAATAGATTCAATTACAAATAAACAAATTATTAGCCTGATTAATAATTTGTTTAAAGATAAGACTATTATTTCTATAAATCATTTTGGAGAGAGCATAAACAATGTTAAGATTGTTGAATTATAAGCAATAATCCTTCTTTAATTATGTAATCCTGTCAAAATTTTTTGGTGGTGAAAAAATTGCTTCTATATTAGTTAAATATGTTTATTCTCCTGAGTAATGGTATAAGGCAAATATTGTTTAAGTCGTTATATTTTGTGTTTTATTGTTGATTATGTGTGGAAGATATGACACTTATTATATATTTAAATTAGCAATTGTTTTGTCAAGGAACTTCTTTCAACAAAAAAATATATCTTTTCTATTTACATAAATATATATTGCCTTTTATAATGAAAGCGGTTATAAGGAGGATTGCATAGAATGATTAAGATTAAAACTATCGATCCAAATAAGATAAATCAAAACTATAAAATCAAAGATATCAACATAGAATTGCCTGATAGAGGCTTTGTTGTTTTTTGCTCTGAGGACAAAGGTCTTTATTTGGATTTTATAAAAACTTTGGGATTAATATATAGTAATTCTAATTTGGTTGTCGATATCGATGGAGTGGACTGTAATAAGCTTAAAGGTGATAAAAGATCGGATTATATCAACAAATTTATAGGATATATATCTGAAACAAACTTATTGAGCCCTGATATGAGTGTCAAGGATTATTTATCTATGGTTTCTAATAATCCATCTAATATTTATTTCGAAAAATTTAATTTTAAAAATTTAGAAAATAAGAAGATTTCTGAATTATCTATAGAAGAAAAAGAGAAAGTACTATTGCTCATTGCCATGCTAAAAGATTCCTCTATTATTTTGTTAGAACCTGCTTTGAGTTTAAATGAAGAAGAAATTGATTTCTTTAAAGAAGAATCAAAAAATAGATTGATAATCGGTTATGCAGAATCAATAGACTCAGTCAAAGATAATAATCTAGATTATGTTGTTTTAAATAACGGAATAGTTGAAGAAATCAATTTAAATAACAAAACTTTTTCTGAAGATGGAAACGAAGATAAAGATAATAAAGAGTTGAGTTTAAAATTGAAATTTGGAAATAAAATTAAGTTTGCTCTTAGTTTTATAAAGCACAACATTCTTCAAGTCATTATATCTTTCATTTTGTTGTTTGCTGGTTTGACCATGTATGGAATCAGCGATACATATTATTCATTTGATTTATCTGGTCAGGTAACTCAAAGAATTGAAGATTGCTCAGACAATTACATTTCAATTTCGACATTTGATTTTAAAGATATAAAAGTATCGAAAGAAGATTTTGAGAAGAGTACAGGTTTTAAGTTATATGAGAGGCACGATAGTCCTATCGATTTCAAAGATTGTATTAAGGGATCTCAGTTAAACTCATTTGATTTTGAAATCTATGGGACAATAGCTTTAATAACACCTACATCTTTAAATGATTTACCTTCTTCGTTTACAATCATGGCTGGTGATTTTCCAAAGAACAGCAATGAAGTTATGATTACTGATTATCAGTATAATGTATTGAAAGAATATGGATATCAGCTCCGTAAGTATAATGGTTCTCATAGTCAAGAAACAATTGAATCAATTGAACCAGATGATATAACTCCAGAGATTCTACTAGGCAAGAAATTTTATATAAATAAGGGTGAATTTGATTCTGATTTAGTAAATCCATATATTTGTGGAATTATTGATACTCATTCTAACCTTAATGCAGCTGAAGAATACTTTAAATTGCAAAACTCATATGTGGGTTTAAATATAGTTTCATCTGATTTTTTGACTTACTATAAAGTCGAAAAGAACAATTATAGTAATTATATCCTCCCTAAACCTGATAGTCATTCTGATACTTATAAGATTGTTTCATACTGCAATAAAAAGAGTGTTAATTTGATTCGAAATCCAAGTATTAATGGAATTTCTATCGCTTATTATTATTCTATTAATTTAGGTAATTCGTACTTAACAACTTCAATTATATTGTTAGTATTGGCAATAGCTTCTTTCGTTTGGCTGATATATTCAATTTATAAGAAACAAGTCAATGACAGCCTGTGTTTTAAATATTTAGGAATTAGAAGATGCGAAATGACAAAGATTATAGCCTTAATAATAGGGTTTATCTCAATCTTAGGACTGGCTGCTTCAAATGTAATTGTTTATTCTTTAAATGCTTCAGTTATTCCTAATTTTTATGCCTATGGCTTTATAACCTATAATTTGAGTGTTAGACAGTTCTTTATGATACTGATGGTAGGATTTATAGCTGCTATTCTATCATTGATTAAACCTATTTATGATGATATTAAAAGCAATAGTTGATTAATATTGGAACCACTTATCGCCGGATATATATATGCCAGTACATGTTGTTCCATAGCATGCTATATTTTGTTTGATCAAAGTGATTATGAGCGCGATTCGCTTCATATTCTTATCAAGAAAATAGATGAGATTGTCCTTGGACTACATAATCAAGTTCAAGAACAAATCAAAATAATCTTTCATACCACTAGTATTAACTGTAATATTTGGACTTAAATAGCGGCCAAAAAGGCCGCTATTTTTCTTCATATCATCGGTTCTATATTCATATAGGTGGCTACCTGATTTACAAATTTCTTCGTCTCAGGACCAATGTATTTTTTGGCGGATTTGTATATTTCTTCGCTTTCGGTTGTAAGATTTTCCAATATAGTGACTTGAAGTAAGTTTTGCACCCTATAATCTTCGCTTTTAGCCATATCTTCAAAGAAAGAGAACGCTTTTCTCAGTCTTGCATCATCTTCGTTTTCCAAAAGTCTGTAGATGAAAGGCATGACAAATATTCCGAATGACATATGCGATAACTCGTCGCCATCATCTCCGATAACGGAATTCTTTTCACACGTAGAAAAATATTCTTTTTCTTCCGGAAATAAATTTTTAAAATCAGTATATATAGTTTCATATTTCATTTTTTAGTTCCTCCTAATGCCTTTATAAGGCCCTTAAGTAATTTATTTGCTAGTTTTCTATCGCTTTTGGATAATATACGCTTGAGATATTTTATAGTATATCGTGTGTAGCTTACCATGTTTAGCAATGCCCAAGCCAGTAGCTTTCTCAAATTTTAGGACACTAGCAGTTCCGCTATCGCCAATCATGGCTCCGGGGCGATACAATTGATTCACGGCATTTTTCAATTCCGGATCTTTGGCCTTTTTCATCAAACGGTTACGCCTACTGACTCCTATCCACTTCTTGTACTTAGCAAGGAGCACTCCACCTTTGATGCCGATTTGTGAATATCGAAAGATTATATAAATTTAATAGCAAAAGCTCTTTTTTATTATTTTTTTAAGCTTGAATAATGATACACTATTAATGCAAGTTATACCGATAAGGCGGACATGTCAATTTGTCGCAGTACACGAGATATTTCAAAGTGTATACTGGATCTCTTGCGGGAAATGGCAAATCCCTCTTTGAAAAATAATGCCTCTAGCACCTTTGAGGTGTAAATGACGTGGGTTCGAATCCCACTTGATTGTCTTTTTGACAGTCAATAAGCTTAGTGGTAAAAGCTCCTGTTTAAAAAACAGAAAAATCTATTAAACTATTGGACTTTATGTCCAATCAAAAAAAGAAACACCCGCATCAAAGAAAAATTAGGCTCGTTTTGCTAATAGAGTAAGTGATAATAAGCATTTTGCTTTGTTCAATGAGGATACCGTAAATATGGAATTTAGTCCAAATGATTTCATTCCGACTAAAAGAGTACTTACTTAATCAAAGACCGCTTTATGTTTATAGGGTGTTTATTGCTAATAATCCCTTTTATTTATTAGGGTTATTAATATAGGAGGATGAAAATATGAGAGTATTAATTAAAGAAGGTTGCAAAGGATTTCTGTTCAAGAAAGGGAAATTCATAAAAATGGTCGGGGCTGGTGTATATAACACTTTAGGCGGAAAATCTTATGAAGTTTGTGAGGTTAATAATTCAGCAATTAAAGTTAATGATATCAGCGATTTAGGAATTTTTAATAGTGACAGCAATTTTCAGAAAGAAACTTTAAAAGTAGAGGTAAAAAGTGGAGAAATTGTCGTTCACATAGTTGATGGTATTTTTGAGAGTGTCCTAACACCCAACAAATACTATTTCTGGAATGCGAATTATAAGCATCAATTTTTGCATCTTAATCTAAATACTCCTGAAATTCCAAGTGATTTTCCAAAATATCTACTTACTGAACAAGTATTAGCACCTTATGTTTCTAAATTTGAAATAAATTCAAAAAGTATTGGTGTTCTACTTTATAATCACAAATTTGTAAAATTACTCGAACCAGGCATACATTTCTTCACCAAAGGAAACAATGTCGTTACTGTAATTCCTGTAGAATCTTGTGTTGTATCTCAGGATATTGTTGGCCAAGAATTATTGACCAATGATAAAGTATCATTACGTATAAATTGCGTTGTTAATTATAAAGTAACTGATTATGTTAAAGTAATTACTGAGATTAATGACTACAAAAATCAACTTTACACATATGTTCAATTAGCGTTACGTGATTATATTGGTGAAAAAACACTTGATGAAATTCTTGCTTCAAAAAAGGAAATGTCTAAATACTTATTAGATACTCTTAAAGAAAAAGGTAAAGAATTGTATCTAAGCATAAATGAAGCATCTGTTAAAGATATAATTTTACCTGGCGAAATTCGTGACATTATGAATACTGTTTTAGTCGCAGAAAAGCGCGCTCAAGCAAATGTCATTACTAGACGTGAAGAAGTAGCTTCCACTCGATCATTACTTAATACAGCACGTTTAATGGATGAAAATGCCACTCTTTACAAATTAAAAGAACTAGAATATGTTGAAAGAATTTGTGAAAAAGTTGGAAATATCAATATTAATGGCGGCAGTGATGTGCTTAGTCAATTAACTGGCATGCTAAGTTCTAATAAAAACAACCCCAAAAATAACTAAAGATTTCTTGTCTTTATACACTATATAAAATCCGTTTTTGCTTAGTCTGATTTACAATTAGCTGATAAAAAATAACACCTGATTTATAGAAAAAATCAGGTGTTTTAAATTCTTACTATGATAAAGTTTAGATAGTAAATTAACTTTCTTTGTCTATAATTCATCATTTTTCCTTTACTTGATGTTTCTTTTGTATAAAGAGTCCGAATTTGCACATGAATGATCACTTTCTTTTTAGTTCTTAGGGCTGAGAGGATGAATAGTTCCAAGACCATCATCAATTTCCATCCAGTAAAGTAGTCTTTTTGTTTACTTTGCTTTAAGTTCCTTTAAATACTCATATCTAGGAATCTTATATTTATTGCCTCTCAATTCGATAGTTACATAATTTGTTAAAACCTGTAAAACTTTTGGTTTTAATTCATCGCATAGGAATTGTTCCTCTTTTTCATCTGCGAGAACAACATCTTCAACTGGTGTCATTTTGAAATAGAACGGGTAATAATCATCTGCTGCAAGATAAGCCAACACATAATATTTATCATTTTTTGATATTATGAAGCATATACTTGGCAAGCCAATGTTATCCCATTTTTCTTCAATTTCTTTTATTTCTTTTTTATAGTAGCAAAACATAATATTTCTATGGTGTTGTGTACCCATAAGCTTGAATTTATTAACGCGACTCGAGAAAGAGGCAAACAACGGCACATAATATTTTAAAACAAAAAAGCACCCTGATTACTCAGGATGTCTATCAATAACCAGGCATAGGAATCCATTGATGTTATAGATACCTACTACCGGTTCGCTTGGAAATCTATTTGTCTTTGTGATATGGAAATGATACACAACTTTTCTCAGAATTGATAATTGATATGGAAATGATACATAAATTATAGCTTCTTTGCGGCTATTTTTTATTTTTAAACAAGCAATTGTTTTAATTGTTTACCTTTGCGCCACACTTAGTGCAGAACTTAGCGCCTGGATTTAACTGAGCGCCACATTCCATACAGAATGTCGGCTTCGGAGGTTCAATTTTCGTACCGCATTGTCTACAGAATTTTGCATCAGCAGGAAGGGCCGCTTTACAGTTCGGACAAGTAATTGTGGCTTCTTGAGGTTTAGACTCTTCTTTTATTTCTTCCTTTTTGAAAACTTCTCCACTATGGCGTTCGATTGCTCTAGAGAATGAATCCAACGAAGTCTCGACGTCAGGTATTTTGTTCTCTTCTATTTCATCACAATATTTATCATCAACGTATTCACCCAACATGAATGGTCCGACCACCTTCTTTGATGAAACAAACATTTCTTTAAAGTCCATTCCGATTTCTTTGAATGCGCCAAACAATGAATCGTCCTCATCTTCGCTATCTTCATTTTCTTCAATATCTAAGACCGGCGCCCCATCAAAATATGGATTCAATTTTACTATAAGCGCCAATTGTTCATCGGCGAGAGTTGCTCCACTTATTAATCCAGTTAGATAAGTAAAATAATCTCGAGTCAAATAGAGATATCGAAGATTATGATAAACTTGTTTTTCAACATCTGATAACTCGCGTTTTTCATCTCTTGAAAGTTTTCTCCCTGACAAGTCTTCTTTGCGAGTGATAAGGTTTGAGGTATCATCACACAAATTGCTAATTTTTTGTGAAATTTTTTCAAAATTCAGCTCAGTATGTTCTAAAGCAGAATTTGCATTAGATGCAAGTTGCTGTGTCTTGCTTGTCTTTTCCTCAAGCTTTGCTTGTTTTTCTTTTTCCTTACTTTCAAGCTTGGCCTTCTTATATTCGTATTTTGCGACTTTAACGTCGTTTTTCGTTGATCCAAATTTTCCAAAAATACCCATGTTATTTTTCTCCTTTGTCTTTTTCTTTAAACAATGAAATGATGATTAAAAACGCAACAAGCAATATACCAATAAGGCAAGCTTGTATAATTGCATAAACTTTAATGTCTGCTGTAGATAAGCACATGTAAACAATATTTAGAATAAATTCGGCTAAGCCAAATGCTGAAAGAGATATTTTCCCACCAAGCAAAATCTTGTCGTTGAGTAGATAAGAAATGCTAGGAATGGCTAAATTAAACAAAAAGACTATGAATGCTACTGTTCCTACTGCTCCAGCAAAAATATTATCTTTGAACGCAAGTCCTACTATGGTTCCAATTACCGCTATTAGTAAAGCGTTGATGACTAAAAATACAATTTTATTCTTCATATGCACGTAACCTAAATTATTAAAGTGGTATATCAGGTGGGAACAAGGAACTTAATTCATCAAACGAACTAGCCTTTGACCAAGATGGTGTTCCTTGCTTCCAAAGAAGTGTATCCTTATTAATTTGACCATTATTAATCATTTCTATAATTTTAGCTGTCTCAAAAGGACCGGTGGCTTTTCCATCGATTGCTACATGGAACTTTACAGTAGGAATTGGAGGAGGCGTTGAACCAGTGCCAGATGGAATTGATTGGTCTAGCGTACCACTTATGTTTTTAGCGACTGCCCCACCAACAGCTAATCCAGCCATTAATGAAACTGGATTGAAACCAGCTCCACCGCCAGATTCTCCTCCGCCACCAATGTCTATATGGCCGGCTCCGTTTTCGCCCATTTTACCTAAGGCATTAGCTCCAGCAACACCAACTTCGCCTTGGACTTCGGTCTGATAAGCACCAATATTGGTCTGCTTTGTCTGCATGTGTTGAGCAAATTGACCTTCTTCTCTTTGAATTCGAAGCGTTTCTTCGTAGTTCTTTATGTCAATCTCAGCTTTTCTTGCAACCATTTGTTTGCTGATATAAACAAGCTGTTCATATTGTTCTGAGTCTTTATCAAGTTCAATGGAACTAATATCTAAACCAGTAACTGTGACACCAAAGTCTTCTTTAAAACGCTCCTTAGCATTTAATTCTGCTTTGTCAGTTATTAAATCGATTTTGGTCTCTATTTGGATTAAAGGAATATCGTTTTCGGCCGGTGCTTTGGCAACAGAATCTTTAACATATCGAACAATAGCGTCGGTAACTTTCTTCTTGAAATCATCAAGTTCAAAATTAATTAATTGATAGTGTTTAACAAAATCACGATAATCTTCAATTTTAAATGTGAGTGTTCCTCTGACTGCTACTGGTACAGCGTAATCCGGAAACCTAGGATCAGCAATATCAAAATACGGAACTCCAAACTTAATTTGAAGAGCTCTTCCAATATTAATGAAGAATACTTCGGCTTGGAAAGGAGTGTCGCCTTCATACCAAAGTCCAATGATTGAAGATAATATTGGAAAGTTTTTTGTTTTAATCGTTTCATCATAAGGACCAACGATGAAATCTTGGTTTGTACCATCTTTTTGTTTGTAGACGAAGACAGCAACTTCCCCTTCTTTGACCCTTAAAACGGAATTTGTTCTAATGGCGGTTTCGCGTTTGAGCTCTCCTTGTGCCGCTCCGCTTGGATGCCATTTCCAAATTAGGTAATCAGGTTGGTCGCATCTGATTACATCAGCGAAGCCTCCAGTTTTATTTTGCTTAGCAAAAATACCCATAGAATCGCCCTCCTATTTTTTCTTGGCCCCTTTGGCAGCTTTTTCGTCTGCTATTTGTTTATTGGTTTTCTTTTTCTTAAACCCAAATACAGTTAAAACAATACCAACTGCTAAAAGCGCAATAAAAGCAATGCCAAGAGCTGTGTTTCCTTCGACATTAAATGTAACAATTAATATTAACGAGACGACAATTGATACCAAACCTGCAATTATCATCACCAACTTTGAGGTTTGTACTTTTTTTGTCTCAGTTTTTATGCCTTTATAGATTTCTTCAACAGTATCCAAATCTCTTTGTTCTCTAAGAATGATTTTTGCTTTTGTATAGCATTGTTCTATCTTAGAAAACCACGCGCTTGAGAGACTATCGATATTCTTATTTGTTGCATAATATTTAGCATCATAATTAGACTTTGCTAAAAGCATGAACTCCAGAATATCTTCTCTAGTGTTAGGTATTGGATATGTTTTTATATAATCGATTTTCTTTTCTTCGTCGCTGATTGTTTGTAATGTGTCAAAGAATTCTTGAACAGATACTGCAACACCGCGATCTCTAATTTCGTATCCGCATGTCGGACAATTTACCGCATCAAACGGAATTAACTCGCCACAACGAGGACACTTATGAATTTGGCCTTCTTTTATCGGCTTCTTTTCAACGTGTCTTTCAATATTTTGCTGAGGTTCTAGAGTCTTCTCCACAGCTGGAGCTTGCTCCTCTTTTTGAACCTCCTTTGGAGGAATATTACTTAAAGAATCCCCCCGAACGATTTTGGTTCCGCACTCATCGCAGAACAATGCATCATCGGCTAATTTTTTCCACAATTTGGACAATACATACTACCATTCCTCCCAAGTCTGTATTAATTATCTGAAACAAAACTGCAAATATCACAAATATCACATTCAAGATACTCACAAATTCGTAAGAGAATCGACATAGCAACTTCTTCATTATGTCTTAATTTAGTCATAGTGCCAGTTGCAATGTTTAGGTTTTTCCTGAAATCAACTTGGGAAATATCCTTTTCAGCCAAAAGAATCCAAAGTTTTTTATAGCTTATTTTCAGTTTTGTATTCATTGACTACAGTATACTAGCAAATTTGCTTGATTGTCAATTGTTTTGTCATGAACTTGATATTTTTTCGCAACTTCTTGCGATTTAACTATGGCTTTTATGCATTAAAAATACCCATCAGATTTCATTCTCTAGTTGGTAATTCATTAATTCTCTAGCAACATTTGTATCGGTGGATGTCCAGTTAACGACATCGCTGAGGGTTAATCAAAACTCTCTTTTTTATTTCAAAATCAAGGATGAATAATGAAGAGATTTTGCGATGTTGACATCATTTTCAATTTCAGTAAACTTTGTTTAATCATTATTAGGCACAATCAAACAATTATCCACCAGACAATCTGGTGGTATCGCATTTTCTGGCAATATAGCCCTCTGCTACCAGCCGCCACCCAGTATGGCTGCCTGAAACGAACCAACGCCCGCATTGGCTACTGGCTATCCGCTGAAGCAATCCCCGTCGAAGTCAATCGTCAGCTGGATGGCCATTTGGTCTTCCTTGAGCTGATTTCGGATGTACTCCTTGATCTTCTTCGTGTTCTTTCCGACGGTGCCAACGTAGTATCCGCGGCACCAGAATTCTCGGTTCCGGTACTTGAACTTAGCGTTGCCCCGCTTCTGGTATATCATTAGCGACGACTTGCCCTTCAGGTATCCCATTATCCCGGAAACCGAGAATTTGGGAGGGACCGAAATCAGCATGTGCACATGGTCGGGACAGACTTCCGCCTCGTGGATGGTTATCCCCTTCCATTCGCAGAGCCTCCTGGGAATTGCACCGATTTCGAGCCTCTTGAGCCCATAGAATTCCTTCCTCCTATACTTGGGGGCGAACACTATGTGGTACTTACAGTTCCAGCAAGTATGCGCTAAACTAATGTTGTCGAGATCTTTCGGCATTGTGCCTCCTGTCAATTGCTTGCGTTGGTCCGCAAGGCAATTGTAGGAGGCATTTTAAGAAATGTCCAAAACTATAAGTTCTACCGAACTCACCCGACTATCGTGGAGTTTTCACTCGCTTGCCACTACGTGCAAGCTCAAACACAAAAAAGGTTTGATACGTTGTTTCCGTTGTATCAAACCTATGCTTTCAATATGGTGGAGCTGAGGGGAATCGAACCCCTGTCCAAATGAGGCTCCGCTTCAAGCACTACAGCTTAGGCTGACTTGTCAGTCGAATCTCATGGTGTCAGTCGACCAAGGAAACTCGACTCCCTGTCTTTGTGTCCGTCTTTCTACTGGCAAGAAAAAGTATAAAGATAAGGTGAATCTGTTTACGCGTACAAGAAGAAAACTCACCGAGTTCTTCAAGACACGTCCGTGGCCTAGGAACTAATGCCTAGGCAAAACTGGTAACTAATTCTAGATTAGTAAGCAGCAGCCATTTGGAAAGAGGGCTGACGGAAGAATGACACGTTTTTCTTGGCACTTGTGTTTGTGTAAGGTCATTAGGTGACCAATCCGCTGCTCTTAAAGTTCCTCCTCACCTGTCGAGACCTAGACAGCCCCAATGTGAAACGAAACTTCACATATATTATTATACGTCGATTATAGAAAAAGTAAAAATTAAAAAAAGAAAAGCGAGGCTAAGCCTCGCTAATCTTAGTTATTCTAATTATTAGATAACTTCTCTTTTTCTAAAGAAAGGAACAGCTATTTCGTGTACGATTAGAGGAACAATTCCTAAAGCGGCACAGATCATCCAGTTGTACCACTCAAGTCCGTTGCTATGACCGAGGAAGATATCGGTAAGTCCAGGAACTTCAGTGACCAATATTTGAATAATCAATCCGAATCCAAAGGCTACGATGAAGAACCAGTTAGTTCCCTTGAATACATAGATGAATGACTTCTTGATATTGCTCATTCCAATCATATGGAAGAGTTCTGCAAGACCTAAGGTAGTGAAAGCCATAGTACGTGCATTCTCAAAGCAAGATATAGCATGTATTGCTTCTCCAATATCTAATTCAGTGCCGGTGTTTCCCTTAGCATACATCGGGTTGGCATTGAGGAATATCTCCATAGATTTAATTCCATCAGCTGATAAGATTGAATTCAAACTTGTGCCATCATTCAATGCATTATATACATCGTTCCAATTAGCATAAATAGATTTATCTCTACCGGCTATTAAAGCTTCTTTTAAGCTTTCCGAAGCCATCATTTGATTCCAAGTCAAATCATATTTAGTCACTCCATAGATGACAGGAATGAGGAAGGCTGCGAAGACGATGATGAAGATGATGAAACCATAGAACATATTGAATTTGAATCCACCATGAGCAAAAATTCCATCTTTTGGATTTCTAGGAGCATTGTTCATGATATCAGAATCCTTGTCATCACGTCCTAAGGCGATGGCAGGTAGTGAATCTGTAATCAAGTTGATCCAAAGCAATTGCATAGCGGTCATAGGAGCTATGATGTTTGCACATGTAGCTAAGAACATGACCAAGATTTCAGCAAAGTTGGATGAAAGCAAGAAGAAGATAGTCTTTTTGATGTTTGAATAAATACCACGACCTTCTTCTACAGCTTTTTCAATAGAAGCGAAGTTATCATCGGCTAAGACGATATCAGCAGCAGATTTTGCAACATCAGTTCCGGTGATTCCCATAGCGATTCCGACATCTGCGGCTTTTAATGAAGGAGCATCGTTAACACCATCACCTGTCATTGCAGCGATTCCACCGTTGGCTTTGATAGCCTTGACGATTTCGACTTTGTTTTCAGGTGAAACACGAGCAAATATTCTCTTGGTCTTGACCAACTCTTGAAGCTGTTCAGGAGTGCATTTATCTATTTCAGCACCGGTCATAGTTTGCTCAGGGGAAGTAGCAATTCCTAACTCTCTTCCGATGGCTAATGCAGTATCGGCATGGTCACCAGTGATCATAACTGTAGTAATTCCAGCACGATGTAGCTTTTCAACGGCAGGCTTAGCCTCCAAACGAGGAGGATCAATCATTGCGACCATTCCGACATAGATGAGGTTATCCTCATTTATTTTCTCACCATTATGGATTGCAAAGGCTAATACACGGAATGCTTGTTGTGCTAATTCTTTAGCGGCATTGTTGATATTAGCTATATCACCATCGGTGATATCTCTGATTTCACCATTGATTAAGATTCTATTAGCACGAGAGAGAATTGAATCCAAAGCACCTTTGGTGAAGATGATGGTTCCATCAGCTTCACTGTTTTTGAATTCATATTTCTTCAAAGTGGCATTCTCAGGAATGTCTTTGATGACATGCATAGTAGACATCATCTTTCTGACTGAATCGAAAGGCATCTCGTCAATTCTGGGAAGAGAAGACTTCTCAGTCTCCTCTTTTTCAATATTGAATAGATGTGCAAAATCCAATAAGGCGATTTCTGTAGGATCTCCGTATCTGTCTCCATTGATAGAAGCATTGGAGTCTAACATCATTCCTTTGGTGACTAATTCGAATTCTTCACTATGGATATCAACTTTATCAGCATCGATGATTTGATTGTTGGCGTAGACCTTTTTGATGGTCATACGATTTTGAGTTAAGGTTCCAGTCTTATCAGAGCAAACATAAGTGACAGCACCTAAAGTTTCGACAGAAGGCAACTTTCTTACGATGGCATTGACTTTGACCATCTTGGACATACCCATGGCCAAGACGATAGTGACGACTGCAGGTAAACCTTCAGGAACAGCTGCGACAGCCAAAGCGATAGCAGCAGTGAACAAGTTGATGATATCTTCAGGCTTGAATGTTCCATTCATGAAAGAAGGAATCAACCAGAGCAATCCAACGATGAACATTGCGACGACGATTCCGATACAAATGAATCCGAGAATCTTTCCTAATTCAGCAAGCTTCTTTTGCAATGGAGTTTCTTCATTGCTCTCTTGAAGCATGGAAGCAATTTTACCTATTTGGGTATTCATTCCAGTACCCACGACTATTCCTTCTCCACGTCCGTAAGAAATAGGACATGAAGAGTGAGCGATATTGGATTCATCTCCGACAGCATGATCGCCTTTTAATAAGGTATTGCAGTCTTTCTCTGATGGAACGGATTCACCTGTCAAAGAGGCTTCATCAGATTTTAAGTTGACTGATGTTGTCAAACGAACATCTGCAGGAGTAATGGTTCCTTCTTCGAGGATAACGACATCACCCAATGCTACTTCAGTAGCCTTTACTGTCTTCAATTTTCCATCACGTCTAACTGTACATGAAGGTGAAGACATCTTTTTTAAGGCTTCGAGTGATTGAGCAGCTTTAGCTTCTTGGGCAGTTCCGATTACAGCATTCAAGATGACGATAGCTAGAATGACTGCAACTTCTGCCCAGTCGGCTACTTCATTTCCATCGATGATTGCAATAACTGCATCGATGACAGCTGCAACTAAGAGAATCAAGACCAATGGGTCTTTGAATTCCCCTAAGAACATTTGCATTACGGTCTCTTTTTTAGCTTCTATTAGCTTGTTAGGACCATAAGCGTTCAAACGTTTTTGAGCTTCTTCTTCGGTCAATCCAATTTCGGGATCAACTTCGAACTTAGCTTTGACATCTTCGATGGTTTCTTGTGAAGCATCGAATCCATCTAAAAACTTCTTTTCAACGAGAGACTTTTGATAGTTTGGGTCTTTTTGAAGAGCTTTTTCTTCTTTGGCCTTCTCTTTCATCAATTTCTCGGAAGATTTAGATTGTTCTTTTTCTTCCATATGTTCTTCCTTTCAATCAAGATTTTAATCTTGACGCACAAAGTATTATAAATGAGATATATAAAAACTAATTATGGAATCTCTTTCAAACCAAAGAAAAAAGAATGAATTCTATAGTCATTTTTTTACTATAAAATCCATTCGAAATTTTAATAAACTAAAGTCGGTAAAAAGTAAAAATATCGTTTTTATTTCAAATATTTTCTCAAGATATCTTCAGCAATCAAAACACCGCTGGCTGAAGCTTGAGCAAGACCTCTTGTAATACCAGCTCCATCACCACCACAATAAAGATTGGATATCTTCTTTGTCTCTAAGTTGTTGTTTACTTCTGGTCTATCGGAATAGAACTTAGCTTCAACACCATACAGAAGAGTATGTTCATTTGCGATTCCAGGCGTTACATAATTCAAAGCTTCGATCATCTCTATAATTGACTTTAAAGTCTTGTATGGCATGCAAAGAGACAAGTCTCCAGGTACTGCATCCTTCAAAGTGGGCTCGACAAAGCCTTCTTTGATTCTCTTAGGTGTGCTTCTCCTGCCGTTCTTTAAATCACCATATCTTTGAAGTATGACTTTTCCACAAGCCAATCTATTAGCTAAGCTTGCAACGTCTTTGGCAAATTGGTTAGGATCCTTGAAAGGTTCGCTGAATTCATGAGAGACCAATAAGGCGAAGTTTGTGTTTTGACTTCCTAATTTTGGATTGGCATAGGAATGACCATTAGCTAAAATGACACCATCCTCATTTTCCATGACGACATGACCAGAAGGATTAGAGCAGAATGTTCTTACGATGGTTCCTTGGGTTGTGTGGAACAAGAATTTTCCTTCATAAAGATTCTTGTTGATATCCTGCATTACGACATTAGTAGTTTCGACTCTAACTCCTATATCGACTCTATTGTTCAAAGTTCTAACACCATGATTATTGAGCATCTGTGAGAGGAATGTGGCTCCTTCTCTACCTACACCCATAATGACATTCTTTCCTTCAATTTTAGAGTTGTCTTCTAAGATAACACCTTGAATTTCGTCTTTGTCATTTACTTCTATATCAGTTACTTTGACTTCGAATTTGAATTCGACACCTTTGCTTTCAAGATATTTCCTAATCTCAGTTAATATATGGTAATTCCCATCAGTTCCTAAATGTCTCACTGATGCTCTGAGCAATAAAAGTCCAGCTCCGATTGCACGTTGCTCGATCAATCTGACTTCATCAGTATAAGGATTTGTTATATCTTTTGTAGCACCGAATCCTAAATTGACTTCATCACAATAATTGATGAGAGATAGAACTTCGTTATCTCCGATATAATCTCCTAACCAACCTCCGAATTGAGTGGTTACATTAAATTTTCCATCAGAAAAAGCACCGGCACCACCAAATCCTCTAGTGATGTCATATTTGTCTATTTTCTTTCTAGGCTTTGATTGATCTCTTTTAACTCCAGGAACAGGTCTATCAAAGATATCCTCTCCTTGGTCTAAAATGATGATCTTTAAATTTGAATCTTCACTAATCAACTTATAAGCTGCCATGTATCCACATGGACCAGCTCCGACTATTACTACATCATATGATGACATAAAAAAAGTATCCCTTTAATAAATTATAAAACTAAATCATCATTTATTCTTTTTGTTTTATATAGATACTTTATAAACCTAATAAGTTTGATATCTTTTCAATTCTTCAGATGAGAGTTTCTTGTCTCTTCTTCTAGTCTTTTCATTAATTGTTTCATGACATATTATCATTAGAGCAGCAAATCCAATCATGAAATAAGGAAGAATAGAATAATTATCTCCTATCGATCTTGCTATCAAGCCGATAAGAGGTGGCATAGATAGATTTCCGACGTATGCTGAAGCCATTTCTAATCCCATTGCACTTTGTGATCCAGCTTTAGAAAATCTATATGGTGTAGATCTTATAATTGCTGGATAAATAGGTGCACATCCTAATCCTACAATTACAAATCCGACCATTGGAATGTATTTATTTACTTGAATCAGAGCTAAAACAATTCCTAATAGAATTATGGACTCTCCCATTCTTATCATCTGTTTCTCATTCATCTTCAACGATAGAGGACCACAAATCAATCTTCCTACTGTTATTCCTATATAGAATGTCGAAGTCAGCATAGCAGCTTCATCAGTTGTCGAACCCATATTTTTATTGAAGAAACTTCCAACCCAAAGACCGGTAGAAGATTCTAAAGCACAGTAACAGAAGAATCCTATGACTGTTAAATAGAAGATAGGATCTTTCAATATTATTGTCGATCTTTTTATTGCTTCTTCAGCTTCTTCTTTCTTCTCTTTTTCAGTTTCATCCTTCTTATTCTTTTTCATCACTTTGTTCCATAATGGTAAAGTTGCAAATAAGAGTATCGATATGCCTAATTGAATACATGCTATGGTTAGAACACCATAATTCCATCCTCTGGATTGATTATTCGCATCTATGAAAGCTCCTATGATTAATGGACCTATAGAAGCTCCTATCCCCCAAAATGCGTGTAGCCAATTCATATGAATAGCTTTGTAATGTAAAGCTACATAGTTGTTTAAGGCTGAGTCTATAGCTCCAGCCCCTAACCCTAATGGAATTGCAATCAAGAAGAAGGCCCAACCATATCCTTCTTTAACAAAGGAGAATAATAATAGAGCAATAGCAGTGAGAACTACTGATACAGATACGACTATTTTAGTCGAAAACTTCCTTATCAAATGCGATGAACATAATGAGGATATGATAGTACATATAGACACTACTATTCCTATATATCCGGCTAAATCAGATGGAAGGTTTAAATTATCAGCTATAGCTGGGAATGAACTTCCAAGCATTGAATCTGGTAATCCTAATGAAATGAAAGTGATATAGATAATTATTAAAAGTAAAGTAGCCATATTATTAGATCCTCTATCAAAGCTACTCGATTTTAGATTATCTCTATATTTTTTGAAACAAAAACTATAATAATGAATATATAATTAGTGCGGTAAAAGTAAAAATTTTCCAATAAAATCAAAGGATTAGTTTTTTCTATGGGAATGCGTTTAGATAAATATTTAAAAGTAAGCCATTTAATTAAAAGAAGAACGATGGCTAAGGATTATATTGATGCTGGTTATGTAAAGGTAAATGGCAAAGTAGCCAAACCTTCCACCGATATAAAGATAGGTGATGAGATTGAGATCTCATCTACTAGTGGTGAAGTTACCAAAGTGACAGTTATGATGACAAAGAGCTTTTGCAACTTGTCTGATGCAGCTTCTATGTATAAGTTCCCGGATGATTTAGGAAGCGGTAATGGAAAAAAGTAACTTCTCATTTGATAAAAGAGTCGAGTCTTTAGGATTGAATAAATCCGATAAAGTTTTGATTGCCTACTCTGGTGGTGGTGACTCGACGTTTTTGTTGATGCAAGCTTTAAATTATTTTTATGATGGTAATATTTATGTCGCTTATGTAGATTACCACGATTCTGAATACACACCTGAAGAAGAAAAGATTGTTTTAGATTTTATTAGGGACAAAAACATACAATTCTTTAGAAAAGATGTGTATTTATCGTGGAAAGAATCTAATTTTGAAGCCAGAGCCAGGGATATAAGATATAAGTTTTTTAAAGATATAGTATTAAAAGAAAACCTTAAAGGAGTGTTGGTAGCTCATCATGCTAATGATGATGCTGAAACATATCTTTTTCAAAAGAGTAGAGGATCTATAACAGATGAATTGGGATTGAAATCTATATCTATTCTTTATGGAATAAGTGTTTATAGGCCACTTCTTCCAATAAAAAAATCAGATATTATTAAATATTTAAATGATAATGACATCATTTATTTTGATGATCCCACAAACAAGAACTGGAATAGATCTAGAGATAGATTGAGAATGAGTGTTTTATCTTCTGATGATAATGTAGATAAAACATTAGAGCAAAGAAATAGAGATGCAATCAAGAATGATGAAGAGATAGAAAAAGCTAATGAGTTTTTAAACAAGAATAGATATGAATTTAAAGAATATAGAAAATTATCTATCAATATACAAAGAAGATTTCTTTATAAAGCAATACAAATTTTAATAGGCAAAGAAGACAATGATATGGTCGTATCAACGATGAATATTTGCTTTGAATTTCTAAAATCAAATAGAACTGAATCCTTGAAATTAAATGATGAATTATATTTATATAAGGATAAAGATGAATTTTATTTCGGATCACCTATAGAATTAAATGATAGTTATTCGTTTGAAATCGATAGACCTGGAATCTATGATTTCAATTCAATTCATTTGGATTTATCTAATCCATCTTTATATAAAATAAATAAATTTCCAGTATTTATAAAAGCAGTTAAAAAAGGCGATATGATTTCTACTGATTTAGAGTGTAAAGACGGTTGGTTATGCATGAAAAAACATGGAGTGCCAACATATTTGAGAGGATTTTATCCAGCTTTATATAATAAAGAAGGCAATATCATTTATCTTCCTTTTTATGGAGATGATAAATTCTATATTAACGTATATAGAATTTATCCGAAACAAAAGTATTGATATCGTTAATATATTTTCTATTTCTTTGACTGAAATAGAATAAATCTATTGTTGCTAGTACTAATAATCCAGTGGCACCTATAAAGAATCCAAATATCGTTATTCTGAATGATTTGGTTCCTTCGTAGTGAACTTTAATGTCATACTCACCTTCGGGTACTTTAAATGCTACTAATCCGTCCACATATTCAGGTGTTGTTTCTGAATTCAAAGAAAAATTATTTTCATCTTTGACCATATCTACGACATATCCATCATAATAGAGCTGTGGGATTTGAATAAAAGCTTCTTCAGTTGAGATGATGACATGAAAATCGACTTCTGGTGTTTTAACTCTAGTAACTTTTAATTTACCCGATCCTTCAAGAAATACAGGTTGGATGTATTCATCTATTCCATGTCTAGGCTTTCCACTCCATAATGAACTGTGTACTTTGTAATACAAAGAATTCGAATACTTCTCTGGCTTATAACTCGAATCGTTGAATACTTTGGGCAGGTATTCATCTTGAGCACCTAAAGCCCAGACTTTCATCACTCCATCATATTCCATACTATCGTTTTGCCAAATAGAATCAGGCTGATAGACATACGCGTTTCTTTTCTCTGGCAAAGCTTGGCTTACGCCAATCAGTAATGCTGCACCAGCGATTGCAACAGGTGTTACAGCGGGTACTTTCTTTAGATAACGTAATAATACACCGACTAAGAAGAAACACATGAAATAGAATAATGACCATACGCGCCAAGCAAACTGTGCATTGTACATAATCGATGGAAGGATTGACCATACTTCTGGAACATAGAGAAGCAATCCTAATAATACTATCGATATGATGGCATAATACAAATCAATATCTTTAAATAATTTGATTGGCTTTGTTTCATCATCCATAATTAAATTTCTTCTTCCGCCTGTGACTTTGTAGTAAGCAAAGGTGACATAGAAAACAAACATAGCAATACACATTTCAAAAGGCTGGTAGACAAGATTTGAAATTAAAACTAATACAAAAAATTCAATCAATAGTGTTGATTTCTTATTCAAGAATGTTAAATCTAATAGCTCGTCAGCTGTGATAACTAATCCTATTGCAAATAGATAGAATGCTATTGAATACTCGTATGAATCGACAGTTTCTAATGGATTCCATAGGTTGTAATATAGTTGACTTGAGATCCAATCCAAGTGAAGAAGTCCACTGAATGAATTTGTTGAGGCTATGCTATCTTGGATATGTTTTAAGTTTGTCCACATTACTTCATCATCGCAGACTATGTATAAGTCACTTTTGGTAGCTTCTAACATAGGAAGCAAATAAGGAAGTACGAATAAGACTATTAAAACTATAGATACGCATGCATAGATATCTTTTTTCCAATCTTTAATAAAGAAATAAAGTTTCTTTATGTTGAACAACATATAAAGTATTGCAAATAAGCAAGTTACTAATGCTGTGAAAGGATGAGAAAGAACGATTCCAGTAACACCTACTATAGTGGATATATAGTGCTAAATTCTTATTTCTTTTTCGTTTAATAGGCTATAGACACCATAGAATATTACAGGTATCAACGATATCGCAATCGATTCAGAGAACGCACACCTACATATCATGCAAAAGATTCGATATGGATGGAAGATATAGGCTATTCCTAAAATGAGCCCGCCTATATTGCTCTTAGTCATTCTTTTACCTAATGCATAAGAATAAAAACCACTGATTGCAATGAATATGATATCTGTAGTTTTCATAGCTATTACAGCTGTCATTCCTATGTTGTGAAATAAGTACATCAATTCGCCAGCAAATAAATGCGGTAAAGGAGCATAGAACATATGTGCATTGTATGCTACGTTTCCCATTGCTATCGTATTTGGACCGAATGGGTTCAAACCATTGATTGTGGCATTGTAAACGTCATAAATTTCAGATAGATGGAAATGTATGTCATCACCACTTGGCATTCCAGTGTTAAAGAAAACATAACTTATAGCAAAGATACATCCTATAAGGACGATACAACTTATTATCTCCTTGCTTACTTTCTTAGTAATGGTCTCTATTTTATTCATAATGATTTGATTGTACTATTTTTCTGTAAAAAAAGAAAATTGAAACGAGATACAAGGAAAGATTCGAGTCGTCTAAGATTTCATTACTAGAAGACCTGCCTATAGGATTATAGATAAACAAAAAAGTAGAGGAACCCCTCTACTTTTTCACTCAATCGACTAAATTACCAAATGGTTATACGCTTGCTAGGCTCGATATACATCTTGTCGGTAGGCTTGACATCGAAGGCCTCGTACCATTCAGCAAAGTTTCTAGGCTGAATGTTTGCACGGAGCTTATGAGGTGCGTGAACATCGATAGAAAGCAAGAGCTTCTCATATTCGGGACGCATCTTGGATCCCCAAATTCTACCAAATTGTTTGAAGAATGATTGGTAATCTGGATGCTCTTCATGAGATTCGATTTCGAGTGCGCATCCGACACCACCGTTATCAGCAATGTTTTCAGATACGATCAACTTTCCATTGACCTTTCCACCTTCCATTTCAATTCCATCGAATTCTTCAATCATCTTTTGGGTCAATTCTTTGAACTTCTTGAAATCTTCTTCGGTCCACCAGTTGTTAAGGTTTCCTCTTTCATCGCATTGAGCACCATTGTTGTCGAATGCGTGAGAGATTTCATGGCCTATTACAGTTCCTATTCCACCTAAGTTTTGAGCCTTGGTTTGATTCAATGAATAGAAAGGAGCTTGGAGAATTGCTGCAGGGAATGTTATATCGTTTACATAAGGGTTGTAGCAGGCGTTGACCATATGTCCAGGCATAGGCCATTCATTTCTATCGACAGGTCTTTCGATGTCTTGAATGTTATAGGCGATTTTAGCTTTAGATATATCTTTAAGAATGTCGTATAAGGACTTAGAAGTGTCTACGATAAACTTGTCGTAGATCTTTCCAGGCTTATCGGGATAACCCATCTTGATGACGATCTTAGATAACTTTAAGATTGCTCTTTCTCTTGTGGCTGGGGAAAGAATGGTGTTAGTGGCTAAGCGTTTCTTATAAGTTGCGATTACTTCCTTAACAATTGAAATTGTATCTTTCTTAGCTTTTCTTCCAAAATAAGTACGTCCGTAGTAGATTCCTACGGGTTCGGAGAAGATCTTATCTGAAGCTAAACGATATGCTGCTTTTTCTTTCGAAGAAGCCTCTTTTTGTCCGGACAATGCACGGCCATAGCTTCCACCGAGAATTCTCAATTCATCAGAAAGGTAGCTGGTGGCAGATAATAATGTATTTACATAAGCCCAATGCTTGAACAATTCAAATGTATTTTCGTTGAATAATCCTTTAAATTCATCGAAGAAACGAGGATCGGCGACGATGACTGTTTGAGGATTGAATCCAAAGACACCAAATAAGAACTTTTTAAATGCAAATGCTCCGGTCTTCTTGGCGACGACAGTTGCGAGCATGGGATTGTACATTGAAGGATAGTCGGCCCATTCCTCTTGGCTCTTTACTCTAGCAGCAATTAATTTATCGTAAGCCAAAGTATCATCTAAGAACTTAGCTTGATCTTCTTCTGATAAATTTGTTTTTGCTAAAATTTGTTTGACCATAGTAGACCACATACCGATGAGCTGAGGACCTTGTGGGTTGTCATCGGCATAGTAGGTTGTGTCGGGCAAAATTGTAGAAGGACCAGTGATCAAGATGGAGTGCTTCTTAGTGTTCTTCATATCGGCTTCGACACCCATGTTGAAAGGAAGTAATATGTCATCCTTGAATAACTCAGCGGAATGCTCATTTAAATCGTTTATATCTTTCAAAGCTAATATTTTATCGAGATCTTTTTGAACTGGCTCTAATCCTTCTTTATCTCTTCTATCAAAGTCTAATGCGACTTTGTACAAATCGATAGCAGAACGAATGTAATGGTTAGGAATCTTCTTAGTTCCGTTAGCCATCTCTTTAAAATCATTCATCAAGGTCTTTTCGACACCGATGTCGAGGTCAGCAAATCCACCTACTGATGTGCGATCAGCAGGAATTTCAGCTTTGGCAATCCATTCGCCGTTAACAGCTTCATACAAGTCATCTTGAATTCTAACTTTCTCTTCTTCCATAATCTTTGCTCCTTTTCTTTCAGCTTTTCTCAGCGTATTAATAACATTTTAAAGCAATATTAAAAATGTTTGTTTGGTTTTAGCGTATTAACAATGAATAATGCAATTATAATTGTAAAGATAAAATAAAGATTTTATGGAACCTATAGAAAAAGAACCTGCCATTAATTATTTTCCTGGTCATATGAACAAAGCTCTGTATCAAATTAAGGATACAGTTCATAATGCAGATGCAGCTATTTTAATCTTGGATAGCAGAGCTCCTTTAGCATCTTTCCCATATGGACTAGAAAAAATAATCGGTGATAAGCCCAAAGTCATACTATTGAGTAAAAGAGATCTAGCAGATCCGATTAAAACTAAAGAATTTATTGAATATTTCAATAATAAAGGCTATTTAGCTTTTGACGCCAATTTGAAGAACCCCAAGGAAGCTAGTAGGGTAAAAAATGAATTGGGTAGAATTAGAACTTCAAGAGATAATAAATTTATCAAACTCAATCTTCCACTTCCACCAGTTAAGTGCTTGGTTTTAGGAATTCCAAATGTCGGAAAGAGCACAACAATCAATGTTTTAGGTGGAAAGAATAGAGCAACAACTGAGAATGTCCCTGGTAAGACCAGGAAGACAACTATGTTTAGGGCAACACCAAGGATTTGGCTCTATGATACTCCGGGAATTCTAGAGCCGAATGTTCACGATAGGGACAGTATGATAAAACTAGCCTTGTTAGGCTCTGTGAAAGACGATATTTTGCCTCATGATTATTTGGCTAAAAAATTATTGGAGATGCTCTCAAAGCTTTATCCTGATGCATTTGAAAAACGTTATGGAATACCTCAATCACCTAATCCCACACAAGCTTTGATAGATTTAGCTGACAAAAGAGGATTTATCCTATCTAAGGATAGACCTGATATAGATAGAGCACTTCATTGCTTGCTTCAGGAATTCAAGGACGGGAAGCTAGGAGGAATCACTTTAGATGAACAAGGATAGACATTCTTTAGAACAATTTGATGAAGATATAAGAATTAAAAACAATGTGGTTAATATAGCTGGATTTGACGAAGCTGGAAGAGGTCCACTTTGTGGACCTGTAGCATGTGGTGGATGTGTCCTACCCAGAGATTATTATTTTCCTTTTATAGATGATTCAAAAAAACTTACTCCCATAGAAAGAGAAAAAGCGTTTGAAGAGATAAAAAGAGTAGCTTTGGCATATAGCGTTCAACTTATAAGTCCAGAAAAAATAGATGAGATTAATATTTTGGAAGCTTCTAGATTAGGAATGGAATTATGTCTAGAAGATATTAAAAAACAATTGAATGTCGATTATATAGTTACAGACTATATGAAACTTCATACTGATATTCCAGTTTTAGCTATTCCTAAAGGAGATGCTACTTCTCAATGTGTTGCAGCTGCTTCAATCTTGGCTAAAGTAACTAGAGATCATTATATGGAAGAATTGGATAAACAATATCCAGAATATCTTTTTAAGAAACATAAAGGTTATCCTACCAAAGCTCATATGGAAGTGCTGATGTCTAACGGTGTTATAAAAGGGCTCTATAGAGAAAGTTATAAACCAGTTCAATTAGCTTTGGAAAAGAAAGGCTATCATCAATAAATTTAGAATTCACTTATGAAAATGACAATCTCCTTCTCATTTCTTATGAGAGGAGATTTTTAATGCGTAATGAATTTTTGTTAGCTTTATCGATGAGAGAAAGAGGAGATTGGTCTGGAATATTGAAAGAGATGAAAGATAAAAAAGAGGTTAATCCTGAAGAAATATATAAATGCTACAGTAAGGTTAAAGGAGATTTAATACTGTTCAAGAATCAGGACTATCCCGACAAATGGAATCATATTGTTAATCCACCTCTTTGTGTATATACACATGGAAATAAGAAACTATTATCAAGTCCAAAGATTTTAGCAGTGATAGGGTCTAGAAAAGTAAGTCAATATGGAGATTATATCTGCAAAAAACTCATAAATGAATTGTTGGATATAATGCCTGATATCGTTATAGTATCAGGCTGTGCTATGGGAATAGATAGTATTGCGATGAGACAAGCGATGAATAAAGGTGGAAAAGTCATAGGTGTATCAGGTGCTGGAATTGAATCAGTTTATCCTTTGTCATCAAAAGATATCTATGACTATTGTAAAACGAATAATGGATTACTTTTGAGCGAATACCCTTGCTTAGAACCTCCAGAGAGTAAACATTTTCCGATGCGTAATAGATTGATTAGCGGGATATGTGATGCGATATTGGTCATAGAAGGTGATGAAAGAAGTGGAACTTCCATTTCTGTCGGTTATGGAATAGATCAAGGAAAAACGATAATGGCTGTCCCTAGAGATATAAGAGCAGAAAAACAATTGACTAATAAGTTGATAAGAGATGGAGCAAATCCTGTCCTTTGTGGACAAGATATAGCAGATTTGTTGGTAAATGAAATTTAATAAAAATTTCTAATACCTTATAGGTATTAAGGATGATATATGAAAAATTACCTCTTGACTAAAGGGGCTTATATTTAAATAATAGGTAGGCTTTTTAGGGGGATAACTTATGAAACTAGTAATTGTTGAGTCTCCAACAAAATCAAAAACTATAGGTAAATTTTTAGGACCAGATTATAAAGTTATGGCTTGTGTCGGTCATATTTCAGACCTTGCCACCACTGGTCCTGGTGGTTTAGGAGTAGACATAAAGAATGATTTCAAGCCAACTTATGTAGTTCAACCAGACAAGGTTGAAGTAGTCAAAGAATTGAAAAAAGCTATTAGCAAGTCAGATGAAGTCATATTGGCAACCGACCCTGACCGCGAAGGAGAAGCTATAGCTTGGCATTTAGCAAACGAATTCAAACTTCCTGTGGAATCCACACCTCGTTGGCAGTTCCACGAAATCACAAAAAACGCTATAAAATTAGCTAGCCAAAATCCTGGATTGATAAATATGAGCTTGGTCGAATCACAAGAGACAAGACGTATTATTGATAGAATCATGGGATTTCGTCTTTCCTATCTTCTTCATAAGAAGATTAAATCTCGTTCAGCTGGAAGAGTTCAATCTGTAACTCTTAGATTTATCGTCGATCGAGAGAACGAAATTAGAAACTTCAAACCGGAAGAGTACTGGGAGATTGCAGGTTCTTTTGGACCTAAGAACTTAGAAGCTAATTTGAGTTCTTATCAAGACAAGCCTGTCAAGATTACAAATCAAGAGCAAGCCGATGCTATAGAAGCTGCTTTACCTAAAGACTTCATCATTAATTCTATTGTAGAATCTTCTAGAAGTAGAGAGCCTAAGCCTGCATTCACAACCTCAACTATGCAACAAGAGTCGTTTAACCAATTCCGTTATTCTACAAAGAAGACTCAATTGATTGCTCAGCATCTTTACGAAGGTAAGGAAATCGAAGGAAATGCTGTGGGTTTAATCACTTATATGCGTACTGATGCCAATCGTTTGGCACCTGAATTCATAGCTGCAGGCGAAGGATTCATCAAAGAAAAATATGGTGCTTCATTTGTCGGACATGCTCATGTAACATCCAAAAAATCCGAAATGGTTCAAGATGCTCATGAAGCCATTCGTCCTACTGATGTAAATATGACACCTGAGAGAGTTAAACCATATTTATCTAAGGATGAATATAATGTTTATTCTTTGATTTATAACAGAGCAATAGCTTCTTTAATGGCTCCAAGAATTGAAAATCTAGTCACTTTGAAATTGAATGGAAACGGATATATTTTCTCGACGGATTCAGTTACTACACAGTTCGAAGGTTATTCAAAGGTTTATGGACAATATGAGAGTAAGACTGCTAAAGCCATAGATTTCTCTAGTTTGAAGGAAGGAAATACTATAGCTTGTAATAAGATCTCTAAGACTCAACACTTTACCAAGGCTCCAGCTAGATACACTGAAGCTAAAATTGTTAAATTGATGGAAGAAAAAGGAATTGGAAGACCTTCAACTTATTCTTCTACGATTTCAACCTTGGAAGAAAGAGGATATGTCACAGTTGAAAAAGGTGTTCTTTCTCCTACTGAGCAAGGAGAGTTGACAGTCAAGAAGCTTGAAGATTTCTTCCCTCAATTCATGGATGCTAAATATACAGCTGAAATGGAAGACAAACTTGATGCTATCAGTGAAGGAAATTCATCTAGACATGATTTGTTGACTTCATTCTACTCTGACTTCTCTACTTGTATGGAAAAAGCTGAAAAAGATATGGAGAAGCTTCCTGATGTTAAGACAGGCGAGAAATGCCCTAACTGTGGAGCGGATTTAGTTATTAGAAAAGGAAGGTATGGCCAATTTGTCGCTTGCTCAAATTATCCTACATGTAAGTTTATTCAAAAGGAAAAACCTGATATTGTCGAAGGAAAGATTTGCCCTAAATGTGGCTCTCCTTTGGTAAAACGTAAAGGTTATGGAGGAAAAGAATTCATTGGTTGTTCTTCATATCCCAAGTGTAAATATATAGAAGGCCAGGAAGAAAAAGCCAAAAAACAAGTTGTTATTCCTGAAGATGCACCCGAATGTCCTAAGTGTCACAAAGGTAAATTGATCTCTAAGCATGGAAGATTTGGTGAGTTTATAGCTTGCTCTAATTATCCAAGTTGTAGATATATTCAAAAGACAAAGAAAGCTAAAAAAGAAGAGGAATAAAAATAGATATGGCGATGAACATCGATAAATCATATGTTCGTGTCATCGGAGGAGGTTTGGCCGGAAGTGAGGCCAGCCTCCTTTTGGCACGTTTAGGAATAAAAGTAAAGCTCATCGATATGAAGCCTTCTAAATTGAGCAAGGCTCATCACGATAAAGATCACCTCGCTGAACTTGTTTGCTCGAATTCTTTAAAATCAGAAGATCCTCTTTCTGCCCCTGGAATACTTAAAGGTGAGATGGAAAGATTAGGAAGTGTTGTCATTGAAGCTAGCAAAATAGCAAAAGTTCCCTCTGGTCAAGATTTAGCAGTAGACAGAGATGTTTTTAGCAAGTATATAACTGATGCTATTAAGTCTAATAAGAATATAGAAATTGTCGATGAAGATGTTCAATCTATTCCAGATGATGGAATATTAACAATAGTATGTACTGGGCCTTTGACTTCGGATGGATTATCAAATTTCTTAGCTGATAAGATTGGAAAATCTATGCTTTCTTTCTTTGATGCTGCAGCTCCTTTAATATTTAAATCTTCCATCGATACTTCAAGGATGTTTGAAGGATCTAGATACGGAAAAGGTGAAGGAAAGTATTTGAATATTCCTATGAGCAAGGAGCAATATGAGAAATTCAATAATGAATTGATCAATGCTCAAAGAGCTATATTGCATGATTTCGATCATTTTGAAGGTTGTTTGCCTTTGGAAGTGATGGCTAAAAGAGGACCTATGACTCTTAGATATGGTCCTTTAAAAACAGTTGGACTCAATTGTCCACCTGATACATATGCTGTAGTTCAGTTGAGACAAGATGATGTGGCAGGAAGCCTTTATAGTCCTGTTGGATTTCAAACAAATTTAACTTTCCCAGAGCAAAAGAGAGTCTTTGGCCTTATTCCTGGATTAGAAAATGCTAAATATGCTAGATTTGGTCTTATGCATAGAAATACATATGTTAATGCTCCTTCTTGTTTGGATAGAACACTTCGTTTGAAGAATGATCCTAATATTTATATAGCTGGTCAATTGAGTGGAGTAGAAGGGTACTGTGAAAGTGCAGCTATGGGTTTATTAGCTGCTTGTTATGTTTATCAAAGATTATCAAATGATAAAGTGGAATATATTCCTGTAAATACTTTGATGGGAAGCTTAGCTAATTATTTGGTTATGTCTTCACCAAATCATTTTGCACCGATGAATGCTACCTTTGGAATTATTGCAACGACACATAGCCGTAAAGATCATCAACTATTGAGAGATGAATCGTTAGGAAAATTAGATGAATGGGTAAAGAAAAATCTTCATATATAATAGAAGATGGTAATTCAAAAGAACTTTCTGAATTTCAAGATTATCTTTTGAATGTAAGAAGATATTCATCCAATACAGTTAGTTCTTATTCTTTCGATATTTGTGATTTCACAAAATTTATTAGAAGCTTAGGTAAGATATTCAAAGATATTAAAGTCGACGATGTTAAATCTTGGATTTTAGATTTAACTGAAAGACAGATAGGAAAGAGATCTATAAAAAGAAAGATGTCTTCTTTGAAATCTTTCTATGCTTGGATGTATCTTCAAAAGAAAGTAGATTCAGATCCATTTGAGTATGTTCATTCTCCTAAAGCAACTCATGCTTTACCTGATTTCTTTTCTGAAAAAGAAATAGATGCTTTATTGACTGCAAATGAAAAAAGAACTGATAAATTGAAAGATCGAGATCAAGCCTTGTTAATGTTAATGTTTGCTTCTGGTCTTAGGGCTAGTGAAGTTGTCAATCTGACATTCAATCAAGTTGACTTCGACAACAGGATAATGAAGGTGTCAGGAAAAGGAAACAAGGATAGACTAGTTCCTTTCACTAATTCAGCTAAGGAAGCAATGCTTAATTATATAAATGGTCTTAGAAAGGACTTGTTAAAAGAAGACACTAAATATATATTTTTTAACTCCCAAGGAAATAAGATGACTGTTAGAGGGCTGGAATATATATTGGATGAAATCGAAGCTAAAACAGGATTGTATGGAAAAATTCACCCCCATATGCTTCGACATTCTTTTGCTACTAAGATGTTAAATAGAGGTGCGGATTTAAGAACGATACAAGAATTATTGGGTCATTCTTCTATTGAAACTACATCCATTTATACTCATGTCGCTTATGAAAATATGAAGGAAACATACGAGAAAACTTTTCCTCGTGCTAAAAAAGAAGATAGCAATCCTGACTATGATGAAGAAAGCGATAAAAACCAGTTGAAATAAAAAAGCAATTATGATTAAATAGTTTATCGCTGGCCCAGTGGAGAAGCGGTTTAACTCGGTGCCCTCTCAAGGCATTATTCATGGGTTCGAATCCCGTTTGGGTCACCATTCTTGTATTTATGTCTGATACTTCGGTATCGGACTTTTTTTTGTAAAAATAATCAATTCTGATTTGTTTTTTGAGATGTAAGCGTAAAAGATTTTTACATTCGACAACCTGGATGGTTTTACGAATAATCTAACCAGGAGGTTCGAACGGGATAAAATTTACGCTTACGTATCAGAACTAATAATTAGTCTGTTTTGAAGGCGAAATTAGATGATATTCCCCTTCCGCTATGACGTTATTTGTTTCCGTGGTATTTCTTGTTTGAAATAACCATACTTTTTCCACGGGTGATTTGGTCCCGGCTTCCATGTTGGTCTTCCAATCTTTTTTTGCCCTTCGTCTCCTGCCTTTTCTCGATTTGGACCGTGTTCCAGAGTTTTTTCTTTGTGAACCGCGACGATTTTGCCATCTGCTGCTTTTTTGACGACCGATTCGACGTATTTGCTGTTCAGTTTCTTCATACTGTTGATCTCCCGATTGAATGCTAAAGGACAATTAATCGGAAACAAATAACGTCATAACGACACTGTTTGAGTAGAAAAGTTGACAAAAAAGTCGGTGAGGGGGCTTCATTTTATGATTTGAAAATGTCCTTTTAATTAAAGAAATTGGGAAATATAAAGTAGTATTGATGTGAAAGCAAAAATAGTTTTTAAAGCCCATGTCTTTATAACTTTAGTGACCTATTATTATTGATTCGCTCACATAAATTATATAAAATGAAATTGTAAAAAATGCTGTCTCACTGCAGAAATTACAGAGGAGATTACTAATGATTCCTAGATTTATAACTAAAACTATTATTGATTGTGTTAAGCATTTTCCAATAACTTTACTTACAGGGCCAAGGCAAATTGGTAAAACAACTGAATTATTCAATTCTTTTAACTCCAAAGGTTTTAATTATATTTCACTTGATGACTCATTTAACTTGGCTTTTGCAAGAAAAGACCCTAGAAGCTTCTTGGATCTTCATCCTTCTCCATTGATTATAGGTGAGGCACAAAAGGCGCCAGAACTATTTGTTGAGATAGAAAGAATAGTAAATGAATCTAGATTAAAGAGAGGGAATATGGAAAGCAATGGCATGTATATATTGTCTGGATCCCAAAGAAAAGACTTGTTAGATAGAGCTGAAGAGTCTCTCTCTGGAAGGGTAGCTATTCTAGATATGAATAATCTTTCAATAAATGAGATTTTAGGGAAGGATAATTCTCCCTTCGAAGTTAATCTTGCTAAAGATTCTCAAAGAAGCCTTAGATATACATTGAATGAATCTCAAGCTTTTGAATATATTGTCAAAGGTTTCTTTCCTGTTCTCTATGCTGATCCTTCTATAAATATTTCTGTGTTCTATTCATCTTATATAACCACTTATTTAGGAAAGGATCTTAGAGACTTAATAAATATAAATGATGAATTTAAATTCTTGAATTTCTTAAAACTTTTAGCTTCAAACACAGGTGAAGAATTGGTTTATGATAACTATGCCAAGAATATAGGCGTTTCAATAAACACTATAAAAAGCTGGACTTCGGTTCTAATAAAGACAGCAATCATTTATTTAGTAGAGCCATACAAAGAGGAATCAATAGTAAAGAGAGTGGTGAAAAGACCAAAGATGTATTTCTTTGATACAGGATTGGCTGCTTATCTATGTGGAATAACTGATGCTAAGACCTTGCAAAACAGTTTCCTCAAGGAAAGATTCTTTGAGACATTTGTCTTTAATGAGATAAGAAAGTCTTTTATGAATGAAGGGATTATGCAGACTCTCTATTACTATAGAGACTCTGAGCAAAATGAAGTAGATATGATTTTAGTGAGAGAAGGAAAGATCTCATGTGTAGAGATAAAAGCTGGGCAAAACTTTAATGCTTCGGATACTAAAGCATTTAAGAAACTCATAAATTCTAAATTTGTACATGGGAAAAACGCAATTGTCTGTACAGCTGATAAGATATCGATGCTTAATGATGGTACTTTGCTTCTTCCTATTTCGTCAATCTAATCCACTCTTCCCACGCAGTGCTGAATTAAATTTATCATAGTATCTATTTCTTCTTTGCAGTCATTCTTAATCCATCTGAACACTACTGATATTATGCCTTGAGTGAAGAAGGTGAAGATATATTTCTTTTTGCTATTCTTTAAGATCAAATTGTAGATTGGGTAGTTAACACATATTCCAGCAATTCCTAAGATTTCTAAGACATAGCCAACGATTGGAAGAGCTAAAGATCCATCTCTGATAACTTTTAGGATAAGACAAAATCCAGCTCCAAACAATAAGGTTGCTATAATTCCAGCGGTAGGGGTCATTTTTTGAAGCTGGAAAGTTGGGCTGGTTTGGATAACAAAACAGATAAAAAACAGCCCTTTATATGAAATAGCTTTAACTTAAATTAATATGTTTATCAGATTTGTTTTAGCCTGAAAGAATTCAATGGTAAAATATTAGTGTTTTAAAAATATGATCAAAAACAAACTAACTGAATTCATATATAACAATTATTACGATAAGCTTCAAAAAAGAGTCCAAAATTTTTGCTATCAAAATAAAAACGAAATAGAAAATAAATGTTATGGGGTTACTATCTTAAATCTTTGGATTGATGAACTATATTTTGAAAGCATTTATACAAATACTGATGGTAAGGGAAACATCTCTTTCAATCTTATTATTTGCCCCGAAATAGGATATAAGTATAAAAGTAAAGATTATATTGAAGATAATTCAATGAATAAGATTTGGCTAGATATATATTGTGAAGCTAGCCTTGCAAAAGAATTAAAAGATTTCAAAGTTTTAAATGTTGATTTCTATAATGGGAAAAATTATAAAGATCAACCCTTATCCAATTCTTTTGTTCCCCTAATCAAAGCTGAAAAATTAGATGAATATGCAACTAAGATACTTGAAAAATATCAACCTGACTGTATTAATTATCCTAAACATATTGATATAAAAAAGATCATTAGTGAAATGGGCTTTAACTTAAAAAAAAGACATTTTCCTTTAGAAAATGGTGAAAAAGTCTATGGCCGTACTTATTTTGAAGAAACTGAAGATACTTTTATTGATAATGAAGGTAAGGAATATAAAGAAATTATTCCTTCTAAAACTATAATCCTTGATCTTCGTGCTAATACTTGGGAAGCCCAATATTTTCTTAATGGCTCTGCCGCTCATGAAATAATACATGCGTTCTATCATGAAGATACATATAAACTTAACAAAATCATTGGAGATAATACTTATTTAAATGGCACTCATGCTTGGATGGAATATCAAGCTAACGCTTTAGCTCCATTACTTTTAATGCCCTTAAAAGCTTTCTCAATAAAAGCTAATGAAGAATATAAGCAATTAACTGGTATATATTCTGAGCCACTAGATGTTTATGAACCATTAATTGAAAGTCTCTCTAATTTTTTCCATGCCACCAAATATGCTGTAAAGAAAAGATTAATAAACATTGGCTTTTATCAAGTCCAAGGAATTTCAAATTGGATGGATGGGAATTTGTTAAGAAATTATTCATTTTCTAAAGGTGCACTATTGCCATCAGAGACTTTCACACTATCTATTTATGACTTTAAGAAATTATATGATACAAATCAAAAAATATTTGAATTAGTTATTTCTGGTCAGTTAGTTTTTGCTGAAAATCATTTGGTAATTAATGATTCAAAATATGTAACAGTCCATAATGGGCAATTACTTTTAACCGATTATGCTTTAAAGCACTTAGATGAGTGTGCATATAAATTTAAACTAATATTTTCAAGCTCACTTCCTTATTCAAAAAGTGGTCAAATAATTGACTATTTGAACAAGAAAAAGCCATCTAACTCAAGTTTAGTTCCTGAGCAATCACAAAATGAAAACTTTAAAAAGAATCTAAAGCTTCATAATGATCCTGTTGTTGCAAAAAGAAGAGAATTAAATAGTTTGTGGTCGAGATGTTCTAGCATAGGTGAAGTTTTGAAAGCAACAATGAAATATTTTGATATCAAAGGTAAAGAGTTAGAAAACGAAGCTGATGTTGATTACCGAACTATCATGCGATATTGCAATGATGAAATAACTTCACCAAATAAAAGAACTGTTATTGCTTTTTCTTTAGGAATGAAACTAGATCCTATGACTTCAAGCTTATTTTTAAATTATATGGGTGTTTCATTATCTAAGACTTCTTCGAATGAAGAGGATACAATTCTTGAATCTATTTTAGTTTTCGACTATGAATTAGGTGTTAAACATGCGAACGAAAAGTTATTAGATTTAGGCTTAGAACCACTAACTAAAGAAAAAATTTAACAAAATTATGAAGGGAGATGTCACATTTTAGGCCTTTTTAAGGCCTATTTTTTGATTGCAATCATTAAAAATATCGATAAATACAGAGCTTTTTAAGATGACAAGTGCTGTCATAGTAGATTTTTGAACATTGTTTTAAATTGTCCTTGCTTAAGCAAAAAGCTTAAGAGAAAGGAGAATTGAAATGACAATTCGAAAATCAAATAAGGATTTATGGAACGCCTTTATGGTCAAAGGTGCATCATTCTCAAAGAATGATATTCCTTTATGTCCTACTACTGCAGTTGAAGTCCCTAAAAAGGTGATTTCTTATAAAGAAGCTAGAACTATTTATAAGAAAGAAATTAAGAAGAATCCTGACTTCAAAGAAGATTCTTATGTTCACTTCTATATTGATGATTATGTTTTTGATGGTAAAAGAAAAGGAATATGGGTTAATCCTAAAGAAGGTTATAAAGTCTTAAGTCATTTTGAAGGAATAATAGTTCCTGATTTTTCTACTTACTTAGACTTTCCTTATCCTTTAAAACTTTGGAATTATTACAGGATGTATGCTTTTGGTTATTGGTATGGAACTATTTGTAGAAAGAATGTAATAGTTCAAGCTAGATGGGATTATAAAGACTCTTTTTCTTATTGCTTTGATGGAATAAAAGAAGGAGACATGGTTTGTATTGGTACTGTTGCTAGTGGATTAAAGAAACTAGAAAACAGAGAGAGATTTGAAATAGGTCTAAAAGAACTAATAAGACTTAAACATCCATCAATTTTAATAATTATTGGAACAATAAATATTCCAATATTTAAAGAGATAGAAAAAGAAGGAATAAAGATTATTCACTTTCAAAGTGAAACCGATCTTATATTAGGAGGATATAAACATGTCAAAAGGAAATAGTGGACATTTTGTAGGGACTAGTGGCCAAAAAAGCTATGAAGCTGAAGAAAACAAAAAGACTCAAAAAAAGAAAATAGAAAAAGTTAAAAATTTAGAACTTTCAACATCTTCGAAAGAAAATAACGAGCAAGCAAAAAATAATGAAACTTCTTCTCAAATGCCTTATTATAAAGACGTAGTTGTTTCCCCTGAAAAATTCTTTAACTATTCTTTAGATTACACAAATCCTAACAATCGCGGAAAAGCTGAAGCATATGAGAAAGGGCTAGGCTTTACTAAAGCTAATGGACAACTATTAATTAATGCAATACAAAATGCTGTTTCATCTGGAAAATATTCTCCAGTTAGAGTAAAAGAAAGTCCCTACGGTATGAGATATGAATATGAAATACCAATAAAAGGACCAAATGGTCAAACTAAAAAGGTCTTAGCTGTATTTCAGTTATCACCTGGATCAACTAAGCCAGTTCTCATAACAAACTATTTATTAGGAAAGGAAAAACAATGAAATGATAAAAGAAAACGATAGAGTTAAAACATTAGTAGAAAGTGAAGGCTATAAAGCTGGACTTATCGGAGTTGTTATCTTTGTATCCCCAGATGACAAATATTGTGATGTTGAGCTTTGGGGGAAAGATGGCTATCCTATAGGAGTTGCAGGTTACGAGACTGATAAACTACTAATTATTGATCCGAAAAATTATTAAAAGTTAAACACAGAAAATTGATAAAGAAAATGTAGATTATGATAGTGGAGATGTTTCTTAAATATAAATAAAAAGGAGCTGTTTTCAAATCTTCTTTGGCTGAAGGTTTTTAAACAGCTCTTTTTTGTTTACATCTCTGCTGTTGATTCTTTAGATAGAGCTTTGAACAAGTCCGGTGCTAGTCTTTTGATTGAAAGATAGGAAGTTGACTTGATTTCAAATAAGCTTTTCTCAAATTTACTTATGAATCTGACTGAGCTTGTTATGACTGAGTTTTCATATGATTCAATCACGGTGTTATAAGATTGCTCAACTAAGAAGGAATTAGAAAATAAGAAAACGAACATTCAATCTATTGATTGCAGTAGGGGCAAATGGTTATATAGTAACTGCATACCCTGTTAGTGAGAATATTACAAAGGAAAAAAATAAATGAAAACTATTAAATTAATGTTTGATTATAAATCATTACCTATCTGGTATGAGGATGATTCAAAAAAAGATTTCGTCTATTCAAATGACTTTCCCGATGGGGAAGAGATTGATAAACATCTAATAGATTTAGCGGACAAATTATCAAATGAGTATGATAGTCAATATCTAGATAATGAGATAACTTTTGAATATGTTGGTTTTAAAACAATCGAAGATCAAAATAATTTCATAAAAGATTCCCGAGAATTCGAAAAAAATGTATACGATAGATTTGGAAAGAATTACAGAATTATTGATGAGATTAAACAATATCTTAAGTATTTTGTTAATGTTGGGGATAAAGTTAAGACCTTAGTAGCAAAAGGAAACATACCCCAAGGTACTATTGGTAAAGTAATTTCAATTACTTTTAATTCAGCCATTAAGGTTGAAATAAATGGCAATAAAGAAATTGTAGAATACGAAAATGGAGACGTATCTCAAATATAAATAAAAAGGAGCTGTTTTCAAATCCTCTTTGGCTGAAGGTTTTTAAACAGCTCCTTTTTTGTTTACATCTCTGCTATTGATTTTTAGATTGCTTTGAATAAGCCCGGTGCTAGTCTTTTGATTGGAAGATAGGAAGTTGACTTGATCTCAGATAAGCTTTTATCAAATCTACTCAAGATTATATTTATCCATACTTAAAGTAAAGTCATTTATTGGCTAATAATTCTTCTACTGCAATTACAAAGCATTTGCAAGGCAATTGCAAATCTAATATACTTTTAGAGAGGTGAGTTAGTATGGAAACTGTTAATGTAACTATTAGATTGGATAAAAAAATAAAAGAGGAAGCTGATAGTATTTTTTCTGATTTTGGCATGAGCTTTAATACAGCCGTAAATCTTTTTATAAGGCAAACTATTAGAGAGCAGAAAATTCCTTTTGAGATTAAAAGAAATATTAATTGTTTACCAAATGATGAAGCCAATTTAATCGCTGATAAAATTATAGATAAACACATAGATGCTTTTAAGGAATTAGCTAAATGATTTGGCTTACAAAAGAACAAATAATAGAATTCCAAGAAAAGCTTATTAGAAAAACTGGTGGTTCTTTTGGACTAAGAGATGAAGGTGGTTTGGAATCTTGTATTTATTCTCCGTTGCAATCATTTGATGGTAAAGAATTTTATTCTTCCATAATAGATAAAGCATCAAGAGTAAGTTATTTGTTAGTAAATAATCATCCTTTTATAGATGGAAACAAAAGAATTGGTGCTTTAACACTTTTATATATCTTAGAAGAAAATAAAATCAACTATACATTTAATGACAAGGAATTGATAGATAGCTATTTTTCTTTGGCTGCAGGTGAAATAACTTATCAGCAGTTTGATACATGGGTAAAAGATCATATCTTAGATAACGGAAGTACAAACGAGAATATATTAAGACTTTAGATAAATAGATTAAACATCTTGCTCTTTAGCTAAATCTATTCTAACTTTTTCAATTACCCTATATAGCTTTGCTAATCTATTGTGATCATTAATAAGCCTATTAGCTGATTTGGTAAAAGCTTTTAATTTTATCTTTTGACTCATACACCCATTCAATAAAGCATTCATGAGCATATCTATTTCTAATCTTTGTGATTTGATCTAATAGATCGTAATCCTCAGTGCCTAAAAAAGGATGCTTCGATGAAGAATCTTTTTCTTTGAGTTTTTTCACTGTAGTTCCTAAAGTTAGTTTCTCAATATTATTAAAATCGATATTTGGGTTAAGAAGAAAGTAAGTCAATTTCAAATCATGTTCAATACATTGTGAAAAATAAAGAACTCTGCCTACCGCCCAAAAATAATCATCGTCATTATTGATTTTAATTATTGTTTCCATAAGATTTCTCCTCAAATATCCTTAAAACTTTAACACATCCTAATTACATAACCATCGTCAATACTGAAAACACCAAATAAGCAGAACTAACTAGTAATTAGATCCAGTTCTTGCAATAGATAGAAAGGCTTACTAAGCCTAAAACTAAGAAGAGGAAGACTAGATTAACCATAATCACATTGGTATATATTCCCATCCTAACAAAGGTTATTACTAAATAAGTAAGGGTAATTACTATAGTAGAAATAAGCAAAGGATTTACTTTGATCTTCCTTTCATCTTCATTGATGTTATTACTTATAACATTGATGAAATTAAGATTATAAAAAAATAAAAAGACATATTTAAAAATGTTGCTTTTATAAGAATTATATATGCCTTATAATTTTTAAAAGAGAGCTTTCCCATGGATTATAAATTTATAACTATTGATGGATATCAGATATTGGTCGATAACAAGCGTGGTTTTATGAATTTGACTGATATTGCAAAGATGCTGAATTGCGAAGTCGAAAAGATAAAAGACCCTTTGAACGTTAGTGCTAATAGCAAGATTTATACAGACACTAATGTTATTTCTTGCTCGGATAAAACTTATTATTCTTTGGATGTTGTAGTTATATTTATTTTTGATTATGACTATAAGATAGCATTCAAATTATATGAATCCGCTTTGAATAATGGGTTAATATTTAACGAATATATCAATCATAAAATTGATGAAGAGAAAAAAACATTCAATGAATTGAGATCTATCGTAAAAGAACAGAAAGATGTAATCGATACTTTTTATAAATACTATGATGCTGGAAATGAAAATAACTCTAATGGCGACTATAGTTTTATCTCTACAGAAAGTCTGCAATTTTTAATAAGCTTAATTAAAGATATATACGATTTTGGTGATGGTTTCGGTGTCATAAGAGACTATTCATTATTATTAGATATCTTATATGGAATTAATTCAGCACTTGCAGATGATGAAGATGAAATAAAATTTGATGAATATGATAGTGTTTCATACATAGTGAAAACTATGTATAACATCATCAAGAAGAAACCCTTTATCAAAGGCAATGAAATCATCGCTTATTTCATTGCTTATTATTATTTGATTAATTCCGAATTGATAGAAGAGGAAGGATCAAAGATTGTTTCTAGTGAAGACCTTTGTCTAGCCATAGGTCTTATCATAAGTTCAAACGATGATAATGCAGTAGATTCTTTAAAGAAAGCAAAATCTTTGTTAGCTAAGCATTATGATCTTCCAAATTATAATTATGAAAAAAAGCCAAATTCTATCTTCGATATATCTAAAGAAGGAATAATTGAATACATTATTTCTTCAATAGAAGATTTTAGTGGGTATCAAGGATATTATGATTTCTATAAAGGAAAAAGTATTGTCTATAAGATCCATTACCATGGAAGGTATGGCAACTTCTCTTTAAATAGAGCAAAAACATTCTTATCTAATAACACTTTATATTTTAAAGGAGTTTTATATTGCTATTCTGAAGCTCCTACTGATTTGGAAGGTAGAGATGAATTCTTAAAAGACATAGTTGAAGAAATAAGAATTAGAAGTTATAGCGATGTAATAACTCCTTTCTTAAATAGTTTAAAGAAAAAAGTAAAACCTTATTTTGATTTAGATTCTATCTCTATAAAATTTGACTTTGATATAAAGACTAAATTTGATGAAGATTATGAGTGGTGATTAAAGTAGTTACTTAATTTAAGTTTACGTCGAAGGATTTTATTCGGATATATTTATTTATTACTTCTAAGGTTGGAATGGTCGTATTGATCATTCTACCTTGTGCTGAGATTTGTATATAAGATTATCTATATGGTTATGGATGAAAAGAAGAAGAAAACATAAATAATTTTGAAAATGATAAAGAAAAATAGAAGATAAAGAAATTAATAGAAGATTTGAAGAATAATTTAAATAAAGACTGTTAATATTCAAGTTAAATGTATTAGGATTAGTAAATATTTGCTCTTTTTGTTTAAAAAAGAAAAACCAACTATTTTTACACAAGTCTTTACATAGTAAATAGCATTACTTATAATACTGATGATTTAAACTACTATTTTTTTTATTAAAGGGTAAAACATAAAAAAAGAAAGGATTTTTTATCTATGCGTAAAGAATTGAAATCAAAGTCTAGACGTAAGTGGTTGTTAGGTGGTTCGTTAGCTTTTGCTTCTGTCGCATTATTGACAACTGGTTTTGCTACTTGGGTTCTCGGTACACAAAAGACCTCTGGAGATGGTAAAGTTCATATTGGTGTTGATACAGCCGAAGATAATTCAGTAAAGCTAACTTTTAATTTAGATACTGACGATACAATTTTTGTTGCTGAAGCTGATGGTACTGATCCTGAGCCTGATTGGAATATAAAAATAAAAGATTTGAATGTCGTTGTTGGAGAAGATTTTTATAATTCACTCAAGGCTAAACAAAAGGAAAAACAAGAAGCTGGACAAGATTTAGATTTAAAGATTGCTTTTGAGCTTCAAAAAGATGTAGCAGAAGATAAAAATTTGGTAACTGAAGATAAGGTTAGAGTGAGAGGTGGACAAACAGAATCATCTTGGAATTATATAGCATTAGCAAAAAGTAAATTTAAGGTCAATTTACCACCTTCTTATCGTGAAGATGGAATGATTTATGATATAAATGATACACCTGATAATAAAACATTTTCTTTCACTTGGGGTTCTTATTTTGGTGGAAAAGCTCCTAGTGTTTTCTACAAAGAAAATGAACCTACAGGGGACCAAAGCTCGCATGATTACTATCGAAAAGCTGTGCAAGAGCTTCAAGCAATGAAAACAGCTTTAGAAGCAGACACCTTAACGTTAACTGCTACTTTTATTTATGAAAAATAGGTGAATAAACACTATGAAGAAGAAAGTAAGAAATAATAAAGTAATTTTAGCTTCCATCTTAGCTTTGGGTTGTCTAACTGCTGCTAGTGTTGGTTTCTCTTCTTGGGTAATTGCTGCTCAAAACACTAAGGATACTTCTAATGTGAATGTCACTGTTGATGCTGTTGAGGATCATAGATTTGATGTTACTGCTTCTTCCAATTCAACAATCATATTAGCACCTAGCATAGTAGGAACATACATAAGTTATTCTGGAGATAAATCCGAAGAAGCATTGGGTTTTACATTCAGTTTAAAGTTTACTGCTAAAGGTAGTAGTGCGGAATTCAACTTCAAATCTTTAGGTGATCAAAGTTTCGATATAAAATTTAGCTTTACTAATATTGATACATTGAAAATAAACGATAATGGAAATGAATACATCAATTTTCCTTCTGGAACAATTGGAACAATTAGCAAGTCTGGATTTACTCCAAGTAGTGATGTAACAACAGCTACTCAAAGTGATAATGTAATAACTTATAATGGAGAATTATCTTGGGGAAGTTATTTTGATAATCAAAACCCATCTAAATTGAAAGAACCTAAGAAAGTTGATTCATATATAGCAGGATTAAATCATCTTAAAAATAGTTTAGATAATAAAAAGCTTGAAATCACTGTTAATATAGATAAAGCAGTTTAAAACAATCTCAATCGAATAAGAATGCAATAAAAAACGAAGAATATTAAAATTCTTCGCTTTTTCTTATGCTTAGCTAGGATATTCCTTCCACTCTCACA
>UMIB01030936.1_pt1 | contig 67929 bp, 55 predicted proteins | sample 1965641 | NCBI WGS metagenome assembly UMIB01 (sample SAMEA4836110, study PRJEB28245) | human gut metagenome | biome: gut microbiome; material: fecal sample | place: Denmark | collected 2008
CATTTTATAATTTCATGTGATACTTGTTTCAAAGAATCATTCACTAATTGATAGGTTATAATGTGGTCTTCTCCATTCATCCAATACTCGTTTTCTACTTTCTTGAATATTCTAATTTCAATGGAATTATCCACAACATCTTTGATAGGCTTAGCCCATGCTTCCACTTTCACACAGCAGCCTATTTGTTCTGTGACATGAATGATTTTCTTTTTATGGTCAAATTCTGTTTTCCCACATAACCCGCCAACCAAGTTACCGTACACTTCACCATTCATAGATGTTAAAAAGCCGGGACAAACACTATTAGAATCATCTCCATTCACTAAATTAAAACAGGCATAATATGTACGGTTGTACCCTGAATGGGCTATTATAAACTCTTCTTGACCGTCAAAATCAACATCCATGAAGCAGATGTCACCATCAGCAGCATCCATATCCAATTGTTTGACAATAGGAATATCAATGGTTAGTGTCAGAGTAGTATCAAGTGGTTCATAATGCTTATCCAAATTCTCATCATAAAGAGCAGCATTGCATTTAAAACTTAGTGACAATGGCAACCTATGTCCAGCAATATATCTGTCAATACTGTCTCCTCGCTGGAAATGCCAAATGCACAAGTTGTTCTTTTCTTTGTAGAAAACAGAAACCTTATAACCGTTTGGTAAATTATCTGAAATAAAAGTACGTGTACCATGCCCCCAAAAATTGGTACTTTCTCTTTCAAGGGTAATATCTATTTGTCTTTCATCGTTTGACTTACTTGCCCTGTTGCATCCTGTAAGGTTAAGGAAAGCCATTGCAATTAAAAACATAGTAACTATATAAACTATTTTCATGATGTTTTACTGTCTAAAATTCAACTTGTTTCATTTCTTCTTTTAAGAGTATCAGGAAGAAAAATTGGACAGATGAAATATCTATCTTATAAACGCAAACAGCAAATGAATAGACTTCAAATGCTGTTTCACTCTATTTTTAAGTTGGTAGAAAATTTTTGTATGGTATATATGAGCCGTTTTACAGAGTTATCTACCAATTAATTGATGCCATTAAGTTTCTTCTAATTCAGGCACAATTTTATAGTAAATAATTAGGGTGTCCAGTTTTATGTTCTTATTTTTATTGTAATTTTAACATTTTATTTATCTATAAAAATCTGACATAAAGGCAGAAACAAATGATTAGCCGGATTAATTTTAACACTCTGAAAATGCATTATAATCTTTTATTATTGTTGAATGTCCATATTATGTGGTTATCAATGCATTAGAAAACAAACAACTCGTTTTTTAATGCAAAAACTGGAACATTAAACTGGACACTCTAGTAAATAATTAACAGCAGCAGTTTCGGTTTCAATAGTCCCGTATCTTTCAATGGCTTCTTCTATTGGCATTAATTCCACGCGATTATGCAAAAGTCCAGCTGTACGATATAGAATTTCGGTTCTAAAAGTCCATCCATCAGTACCAAACATATTAGAAAGTGAGATATTGACATAATATCCTTTCCAATCAACAAGTTGTTCTATCAAAGATTTATTTATTGGTGGAATTTCATCTACTCCAGATGGATGTGCGTAAATGTAAACAAAGTGTTTCATTCCATCTTTCTCATAGTGGATTTGAGGACAAAATTCTAAGACATTGGTATAAGATAAAGAATCAATATTTTGGCTGTATAAATAGCTTGCTACTATTTGGACGCCCCAATTCCATATCTCCCATTTAGACATCGTGCTGTCAGCTGTTGTAGCTATTTCTTTCAAATTTATAGGTTCATGGGTTCTTGTATCTACAATGGTGGGGTCACGCAAAGCATTCACGTCAATGTACACTGAACAAGGAATCAGATTGTATAGCTCACACTCCCTTAATTGATTGTCTTTTTTTACATTGGGCAGTAAAACTGTTGATAGATTTTCTCCATCAAATCCAGGTGTAATCTCATAAATATAAATCATTAAGCTAAAAACAGCTTTGCCTAATCGAAAGCATAAATGCTGAAATGCAGGAGCATCATATATAGTATATTGCAGCCAATCTAAATCAGATGATTCAAATCCTAAAGACTTTACTGATTCATTTATGTAACTACATATTTTATCTACAATGTTTCTTTCTATGATAACATATTGTTCAGAGTTATTAAAATCACTTAGGTTATAGATATGTTCAGGTCTAATCAGCATCTTCTTAATAAGTCCGTTACTTACTTCAAAATCCAATACGGCTACAGGAATTTCTTCCATATTCGATTTGCAGACAACACTGCTAATGCCGTTTTCTTCTACAACTTCTGCATGATAGGTTATGCCTCCGTTTTTGAAAGCATCGAACTTTCCACTCAAATATGCCAAATAGTTGTCTTTTCCTTTCATAATATTCAATAGAGCCATAGAACTGTATTCAAAGTCTTCATATAGATATGGCTCTAACAATGATGCGTCTTGATTATTCCAAGCTGCTGCGACATTTTTTGCTATTTCCTTATGGGATAGCGTTTCTTGATGATTTATGCTTTTGTTATTCTTAAACGGATTAGATGTTTTCATTGTGGTCATTTTTGAATTGCTATTTATCAACTATCTTATAATTATAGTAGCTTCATCTATTAATTAGCCTGTTGGAAATCCTATCACTTTCCAGAAAGATTGTGGCAGTGATACGTTTTCTAAATCCTTACATCCTTTGAACAACGGTGCAATATCATTAGGGTTATATCCAGCAATGCCGCAACCAATGGGGGTAACAAGGAAATGCTTTTGTGGATTCGATTTTGCAAATTCACAGAATAACTTTATATCTTTCTCCATTTCAGAAATGCCGCTCATGGTATTAATCGCATAGCTTTTGCCTTGCAGTCCATGCCCTTGTCCCATGATTGCCCCAAACCTTTCAACAGCGACTTTGGCAGCACCTCCATGATGCAATCCTCTTGCATTAGAACCGAAGACAAAAATTTCATTACTTCCAAGACGATTGATACGTTCAGGGGTTATTCTGTTTCCTGTATTGGTTGAGGCTTCCAACTCTTTTAGCATTTCGGCTTCCACAATAGGTTTCTGTTTCTTCCATTCCTGCAAGAAATCAGTCATGTCATATTTGAGGTCGTTCAGTTCGCTCTTTTTGAATAAGCCGCTTTTAGCAACGTATTCCTCCACTTTTTTCCTTACGGTAGCCTCTGTCTTATAACGAGCCATCTTCTTTGCATCCATTGGAAATGAAAATGCTTTTCCAACTTTCTTTCCGTTGATTATCTCAAATTTGATAACATTGATTCTCATCTTCTTAAGTGCTAATATGGGACATATATGCAAATATATGCAATTTCTCATCTTATTGCTTCATATAAGCATCATAAATTTCTTCAAATTCAGAGAAATGCTTGATGCTGTTGATGCAACTGTCCTGTTGTTCTGTCATGCCTGCCTCTTTATAAGCACTACCCAACAAAAGGACACATTGAATATATAGGCTGTTATCTTCGTCTTTGGTAAACTCACACAGTTCCCTGCCTGTCTGTATGGCTTCCGTATAACGGTTGGCACACATATATAAATCCACTAAAGAAGTCAGATTATGTATGTAATATGGTATGTACTGCTCATTATCAAGCAATCCAAGAATATGAAGTTTGCTGTATTCTGCCAAATCTATAATCTTGGAGTAGTATTCATCCGTATTCTCCTTACAAGCCTTGTTATAGAGTTGGATAAGCATATTGTGTAATGCAATCTCATTGTCTATGTTGTTGCACGGGTGTGCATAGATATTGTATCTTTCCTGTTCAAGTAAAGTAAGCAAATTGTCCATATTGCCCTGTTCCACTAATCCAATAGCCGCATGAATGACTGAATCCACATGGGCTATGTTCTCCATGTAATAAGCAGAATCCTTTTCTTCTGCATCTATGTGTTTCAATAGGAATTGGAAGAACTGATTCCTTTCTGCAATCAAGCTGGAATCTGCTTGAAGATATAAAGACAGAGTAGTTACATACTGCTCCTTTTCCTCCTTGGTAAAGGGATTGGCAACCTTATCAGGCTTGGCACTGCAAGCGGATAAAGCTAATATAAAGATGAATATAATTGCTGCTTTCATCTGTTTCTAATTTGAATGTATAAAGATAGAGGACTTTTTTCAGATTCTTCCTATAAAACAGAGTTTCTTCAAAAAGGTACTACTTCTTAGTTACTCGTATGTATTTCTCAATCTCTCCGTTTACAAGCTCGTCTATGCTGTCTGCATATATCCTTTGCCGTCTAAGTTGCTTTATAAGGCTGTCATTGGATAGTTTGAGTATCTTGAAATGTTGTTCTCCAAAGCCTTTATTATAGATAATCAACGAATCAGGCTTTATCAAGTAGTAGGTAAATTCACCTGTTTCAGGTGGGCAGTCAGCCTTGCCATTCTTGTAAAAGTTAAGAGTATCAAGGGCATTTACATAGCCACCTCCATATTCTACTATTTTCCATTTACCAACTATTAGGTTGTCAATGGAAACAGATTGTTGCTTGTTGTCACAACTCCAAATAAGTAGCAAAGTAAGCATCGTAAAATAGAATGGTATTTGTTTCATCTGCATATCTACTTTTGAATTTTATCTGTTCTTAATTATAGTAAAACTTTTTCTTGGCTGTCTATATAAATAGAAATTTGTTCAAAAAGGTGTCAGCAAATATCATCCCATAGAATTGTTCGTATCATTTTCTTACCACACGAAGGACAACCCTTATCCCATTTCTGCATCTTGGCTGTACAACATTTTGATAATGGAAATTCTCCGGTTTGTTCCTTTTCATAAGGGACATTAATGCTCTCCACCTTTTTACACGCAGGGCATTGAAGTTGGATATAGTTGTATTCAGAGAACAACCTACCACCCTCTGACAACCTATCTATGGTATATCCACAATCGGGACATTCGTATTTATAAAAGGTATGTGACATATTCGATATTTTGATTGATTGCAAACTCTATTTATTGAGCGATTTAGGATTAATTGGTCATTGCTTCTCTAATTCTTCCTCTATGTATAACTCTGTGTTTTCATGAATAGAAATAACTTCCATTTTTTTAGCTTCAACTTTTATAGCATTTCCACAAGTGAAGGTCAGAGTGTCAGCGTGTTCTTGAATTTTGTTAGTAGGATAAAATCTTATTAAAGCAGTTTCACTACTTCTAATAGAAAAACATTCTAATTCGTGGAATCTAAAACGAACATCTTTATTTATATATTCCATTTGTTTTGTTTTAGGTTCATATGTCTGACAATCACCCGTAATGGTAAGCTCTATTTCTTTATGAGTTTCTTCTTTAATTACAACATTAGATATTCTATATGGGTTATAAGGCATATCGCATCCGTTAATAAGAATGTCTAATCCTTTTATTGTCTTTTCTTTATTCAGTAAATATGGATATATTGAAGAGTCAATTTTGCAATTATTCCTTACTTCGTTGTGTAGATTGAGAATATATAGTTGTTTAACATAGTAATCTCTTATCTCTTCTGACTTTGTTGTTTTTATAACTTCTGTATATATATATTTCTGCTTCTCATAATCACCTGTTTGTGGCATTGCACAACATATCAAATCATAGAAATCAATTTTATCACGAATAGGCTGTGCCATTTGAAAAGCAGCTATTATATTGGCACAGCAAAAATCTTCAAACATTTTATCTTTTAAACTTCTGAAATCATCATATCCCCAATATGCAATAGGTATTGGAACTGTAAAAGGACGTGCAAGCATAAAATCCTTTCTACACTTTTCTATTGTGTTTTGCACACCACTCTCGAAAAGTGCTTTAATGATTTCTATCCTATTGTTTTTTACTAATTCATTCCAAACCATTGTAAAGTCTAAATGTTAATCATAATTATGGAAGTATTGATATATGGCACAATCAAAACAGAATCTTCATATTCACTTCAATGCACGAACTATCATCGAAAATATGATAAAAGCAATGACAACTGCAATTATGGATGCTAAACATCCTCTACCGTTGGTATCGTTATTATTCTTCTTGAACGCATTATAAGCACCATAACCAATAAAAGCCAAGATAATGAAAAACCATATCGGACTGAATGAAGAATCTCCATCACGGACAGAATAATCTCTTCCGTAATCGTCCCGACCAGCAAAAGCATTCACTATGATTAAGAAGCAACCTAAGCAACTGACTAATAGTTTTTTAATCATATTTCAAATAAACACATTCTAATTCAACGAGAAGTATAGCAAACATTTTCTGCAAAATATCCATTCAAAATTCGTATTGTGCAAGGGATTTGTCCTGAATACCCCTCACGGCATATTTTACCATGAACTCGTTCTTCTTCAAAATAAATATGTTTATTTCCTATAAACTGGACTAGTCCTTGTAAAACTTCTCTTAATGTAATATATGGAATAGCTTTTCTAATTAAGTCGAAAACATAAGTATTTATAGTCCCTTTGGGGCTATAAACCACACCATCATTAAATCGCCCTTTTGTAAGCAATCTTCGAACATCTAAACGTAATGTTTTGTGTGTGGATAGAGATATTAGATTAATCCCTGTAATGGGTGCACAATCCTGTTCTGAAAAAACAGGTTTGTCGTAACCATATTCTGTACTGATTCCTCTACACCAAGCATAGGGTTGATTTGCAAGATAAAATCGTTCATTTATCGGTACATCTATAAAATAGTCTACATTAGCACCATATTTTTTTATGAACTCTCCCCAGGGGATATTTCCTCCTACCCCCATGAAATTAGCCAAACCTCTATTTATGTATTCATCTATCTGCGTTTGACTATAATAATAAGCAGCTTGAAGCCTTGCCATACGGAGCTTTCATCGTCCCTCATCCTCCGTTGGAACAGCTAAGTTATTAAATGCGAAAAGCGTGAGGACTGTATCTTGCTTATCCTCTTATCGGGCTTCTCGCATTGCCTATGGAGTGGATAAGCAACAGCCACTCACGCCATGCGAGTATATAGTTCTCCCTTTCGGGATAGTATATATCCGTAGCGTGAGCGTTGTTGCTACCCATCCTACTCCATATCCAATTTTGCGAGAATTCGATAAGAAGGACGAGTTCAATAACGCTCTTCGTTCTTTTATGTCTGACAACCTTTCGGAAGTCAGCCACAAAGTTAGCAAAAAAGCGTTGAATATCTGTATCTAAATGAAATATATTTGCTGAATCCTGCTAAATAACAGTATTTTAGATGAAAGATAAATGTGTATCATCCAACAGACCACTTTCTACTATCCTTTTACAAAGCTCATGTGAAGCCCTGTTTCTAAGGTCTGTCCCATAGTTCTCACTGCCCACCATTCTTATTATGGCAACAACTGTCCTTATTAAATTCTGCTGCAAAGTCCGGTGAAAGCACCTTGTACTTTCTGCAAATAGCGCAGGATTCCAACCATAATCATTCAAGGCTCTTTCCAAGTCTTGTGCAGCCTTGTATTCTTGTGTATTCTGTATGTCCATTTTTGTATAGTTTATCATTCTATTTATAAGGGTGTCAGGAATAAAAATCGGACACTCCCCATAATGAGGAATGCCCGATTGTCAGAAGTGAATCAATAAGCACTTAGCCCAAGAACCAAGCGTATTTCGTATCTCCATGCAGTGCATTGTTGATGCCTACCGCCACTTCCGTTGCATTCACAGCCCTTTGCAGATAGGTGTCAATATAGCTGCTCTTGTTGGCTTCTGTCAGCAAGTTGTGGAAGTCAAACATGGAGATGGTGTTGCCTTTAGCTCCAAAATTTGGATTGGTGAAGTAATCACGGCAGACATTGTTAATCTGACTGTCCGTAATCAGCAACCGTGGAACAGCCTTTTGATAGCCATTGGGTAGTGCCTGATATAATCTCATCCTACCCACTATTTGGGCAAACTGTGTTTCGGTCAGATAAGACTGTGAAAGCGTCTGCATCAAATGGATTTCCCTCGCAGGGTTGAAGTTGTAGAACAGTTCAAGAACAGCCCTGTAAAGGTCATTCAGGTTCATCACTTCAAGTTGGAGTTTCACTCCGTCCCCTGTAAGGACTTGATTGCTGCACACGTTCACCCTCCAACCGATAAAGACGGAGAACTTCTCCAAGCCTTTATTAGCTCTGTAAAGGTTCAGGTCAGAATAGTTCCGGACACCTCCAATGCAAAGTTCCAACTTCTGACCATTCACTTTTTCATGGATGGTGGGAATGGTGAAAGCAAAAGCCAGTCTTTGGTAGAACTGTGTCTTTTCAGATTCCAACAACTCACTTGCTTTCTTGCCAAGTGCTGACGGAACCCTGCCACGTACTATGTGCGACACACGTATTGCAGGCTCACAGATAGTTTCACCTGAAAACATGGTCTGTGCTGCTTCATGCACTGTGTGAATGAAGTCCTGATGAGAGATTGTCAACTCCTGATTCGCCCATGTAGGCACTACACATTGTGTTGTCAGTTCCTCAATGGAGATTTCAGAAGTGTTGGCTTCCAAGAAATTCACGCTGGGTCTGATGGATGGCTGTTCGCTTACTTCCTCAAAAGGAACGTACTCTGCATCTTGTGCAAACGAAGAATGATTGCTGCGTACCATTGGTACAAATGATAATGTTGCTTCCATAATTTAATTGGGATTAAGTGTTATTGATTACAAGGACAATGACTATCATTGTCATATAGTTATAGAGGTTTATAGTAGGATAGGTTATATTTTTCTCCTGTACTAATCGGATAGGTTTTACTTTTCCATTCCACTTATGGGGAGGGGAGTTTTTTGGGGTGTAGTCGCTTGTATGTAACACTTTCCGTATTTTTTGATTGGCACAAGTTCCTGTTTAGCGTTGTATGTCGCTTTTAAGTTGGAAAGGGGCTATTGCGAATTAGAATTGAGTGGTGCTATATGTACAAGATTCAAAGTCAAAACTTATTGTATAAAATGAAATAGGTAAAATCTGTTGGTACAACATAAGGTGTAATTGCTTCAATAATGAGTGGTACTTTTTTCAACTTTACCCTATAAGCATAAGTTATTGCCGAAAAAAGTCCTTTTACTTGCTCATCCTGTATGATTGTGAGCCAAATCGTTGAAATATAGACGTGAACAATATGTAAGGTACTGTTTTTATGGTTGGAGCTATTTTCGTTTGGAAGTGTCCTTAAAGGTGTATATATTTGCTTATATCAGGATTCAGAGAGGAAAATTTTACTGTCTGACCCTTTCAATTAGAAAATCGACATATCCATTTCTTGCAGATGGGAATAAAGCCGAAAACAATGTGTTTCGGTTTTATTTTGTGGGTACTGTCTGATTTTCTTTCCTGATGTCCTTAGAAAGATAGATTGACTTCAAGATTTTTTGGACTGTCTGATTTTTTGTCCTGACCTCCTTAATAATAAAGATTAAACCGATGGAATATCGGACACAGATTCTGAGATTCGGATATGTTGTATTTCTAAATTTTATAGTATGGTCGAAACTATAAAAGTACCTACTGATGTAAACTTCTTGAATGAATGGGCAGGCTTTGAACTGCCGAGAGGAATTGTAAACAAGGGAATAACAGGATGTGGAGCTACCACCCTTGCCATTGAAGATGAACATAAGACTGTCATTTGCAGTCCAAGAATCAACTTGATTAGAAACAAGTGCCAACAGCATAAAGGGGCTTTGGCAGTCTATGGTGATGTTAGGAATGGAGATATTGAAGATTATCTAAGAAACAGCCCAAAGCCTAAACTTTTGGCAACGTATGATTCTGTTCCACGATTGAACGGTCTTATAAAGGATAAGCCGAATTGGAGAGTAGTCGTAGATGAATATCAATATCTTCTAATAGATAGTGGATTCAAGTCAGAAACGGAAATAGCCTTATTAGAAACATTGAGAGATTATTCGTATGTCACTTATATCTCTGCCACCCCTATTGCAGACAAGTATATGAGGCAAATGGATTGGTTCAAGGATTTGCCCTACACAGTCTTGGAGTGGAGCAATGTGGAGCAGAGGTTTGTCAAAAGGGTGCAATCAAAGAATCCGATAAACAATGCCATTGAGATAGTCAGGAACTATCAGAAAGGCATTTATCCGTTCATCCTTATAGATGGAGAAAAGATGGAATCGAAAGAGTGTGTTATCTTCTTGAACAGTGTGACCAACATTATAAATATCATCAGGCAAACAGGATTACAGACTGATGATGTCAATATAGTAGTGGCTTCTACTCTTGAAAATGAACAGCTTGTAAAGAAGTTAGGGCTGGATTATGGAATAGGTGTGATTCCATTAAAAGGAGAACAGCATAAGAAATTCACGTTTTGCACTTCCACAGCCTTTGCAGGGTGTGACTTCTATTCAACCTGCGCATCTACTTTTGTCATAAGTGACAACAAGAAAGCCTACACTTCCATTGACATTGCTACGGAGTTGGCTCAAATAGCTGGTCGGCAAAGGTTGGAATGCAATCCGTTCAGGAACACGACTACTTTCATTTATAATGTGGATGTTGGAGAAAATAAAGATGATTCTTATAAGTCTGCTTTGGAAAAGAAACTGCAAGATTCCAATGAATATGCCCAACTTAAAAACAGTTTGACAGGTAAGAATAGGGAATTTGCTATCAAAGAAATTCAAACTTGTCAAAAGCTGAATAAATATAGTGAGCATTATGTATGCTATAATGAGGCAACCTACTGTTTCTTTGTAAACAACATGGCTTATTTGAATGAGTGTTTTTCTTATGATGTGCAGAAAGAGAACTATTTGGACGGCATTACAGTTAGGAAGCAGTTGGAAGATAGCGGCTTTAATGTTAGTGGGAATGAGGTTCATTTGGATTATGAGGAACAGTTGGAGTGTATTATTAAAAAAGAAGGCTTTGCCGATAGGATGAAACGCTATTGCGAGTATCGTAGGAACAAAGAAACCTGTATGTTCGTATTGGTTGATGAAGTCATGGAACGTCAATGTGAGGACTTGAAGCTGTATTATGATTCGCTGGGTTATGAGCGGATTAAGGCTCTTGGTTATAAGGAACTGAATCTTAAAAATGAAATGATGAACAGACGGGAAACCTATCATCTTTATAAGGAGTTCAGGGCTATCTTTCCTGTTGGAACAAGAATGCTTACTGATATGATAACGCAGAAAATGGAAGAAGTGTATGCAAAATATGGAATCAGGCAAAAGGGAGTTGCAAGCCATTTGGAAAAACGGTTTGGAATTAGGATAAAGCCTGTAAAGATTCCGTTGGCAGACGGTAGCCGGAAAAGTGGCTATGAGTTTGTATAAAAATAGAGGGCAAACCGTGTAATGCGGAATGCCCTTTACTTTTTAAGGAACAGGTTGTTCAAAGAATATATTCTTCTTTAGTTTGTGAATCAGCGATTTACATAGATTGTTTTCATTATTCGCATTCTTCTTGATATGTACCTTTGTAAATATGGTTAGCAAGAGTATCAAATTAATCAGCTTTTCGATGGCAGGACAGGGCAATTTTATATTTGCATTGGTGTTTATTCCAATATTGACTTGCAGAGGATTGCATCTTTTGACAAGTGACACAAATTCGCCTAAGTCAAAATCCATGATAGGCTCTACCGTCACAAAAGTTTCAATGCCTAATTTTGCTATGGCATTCATGGCTTCCGCCCTGTCTTGTGGGAGTGGGGCATTGTTCATAATATCAGGATAATGACGGTTTGTTTCCAATGTGGTGCAAATTACGGCTTGCTTTCTTTCCACATCAAACAACGGGTGGCTGATGAATTGCAACAAGCGTTGTGGATTCTTTGTCTGAAACATAAAACGTGTCCTTTCTTGCTGTGCTTGTCGGGAGGTCTTAACAAGGCAAAAATCAAGAACTTCTTTTATCCATTCGTCTTTTACATTCTGTGCAAACATATCAGTACTGCTACCTACAAATATAAATTTGTTTATTCCAAAATCCCCTTGCAATTCATTTTCAACAAGCCTAACCGGCTGCGCATCAGGGTTGATTTTCTTCATGTAGCAATAACTGCAATCGTGGTAACACTTACCTTTTATCGGATTCCATGTATGAGTTACAAACTCGTACATATTCCCTTTCCTTTCATATAGTATCATGTGTTCAAATTTTTGTTACCGACAGCTTCAGGAATCCCCGTATAAGGGGATTCTCTGAAAGCCATATCCATTTGTAGGTTACGCTATTCTGCTTTCAATTAATCGGAATTGTTCAATCACTTTTTCTTCTATGAGATTACCCTTGTCATTGTGCATGGCTTGACAGTCATTAGGTGTTATCCGGCTGAATATGTCAAAGGCTTTATCTTCTCCACCCTCATTGAATAAATCGGAAAACCTTTCGGACAAGTATCGTTTGGAAATGTCTTTGTCGGAGAACCCTTTATCCTTACAAAGTGCGATAAAACGGTTTCCACGCTCTATATTGTGGGCTGGAATAATTGGCTTCTTCACTTTGCCTCTGCCTTTCTCATTCTTGCCTTGACAGAGTAATGACAGGCTTGTCTTATTCATGGCTTTGGGATTGTTACAATAGATTATGTTCAATGTGCTTAGAGGATAGCCGTTGGGGTTATCGTCTGTCCTGATAAGCTCATTGTATTTATCAAGTAACTCATCTTGTTTTACATTGGCTGCACCACGAATATAATCATCCGTTTTCCACGGCATTTTAGTGATGTTTACGGCGGAGATATATTCCGCAATGGTTTCATTTTCTGCAAGCTCTATGAGTATGCCGGGAACTTGAAATGTACGCTCACCTTGTTTCTCACGTTCACGATTGAGCATAGAAGCGGCATAAACACGGTGTTGCCCGTCAATAATGAGATAATAGCCATTCGCATTGTCCTTGTTGATTTCATTGCCATTGATGTCAATAAGAACAATGTCCCCATTGGCAATAGCATCCTCAGCACGAAAGACCTGTACCATCTCTGCCTTGCGGTAGCCTTTGAGACCCATTTCAGCCAATAGTTTTTTGACGTTTGCAAAATTCACTTCACGGTTAATGCCCTTGGCGAAAGCCACCTTACGAGTTTCGTTATTTACTGAAACTTCGACTTGAAAATAATTTTCTTTCTTCATATTTCCAGTGTAATCAGGGATAAGTCAGCCACAACGTGTGGTCTGCTGTCTGATTTCAGGTGCAAAGGTACTACGGCTTCAAGGTTCAATTACAAGTAAGAAAAACACGCTTTTCTTACTCTAATGTAAAGCAAACACTGCTGGTAATGGCATATCCTTGTATCTTCTCATCAACAAGTCAAATGTCCCGTTATTAAAAGTTTCTGTATCCAATGGGCAGTCATTTTTTCCATGAGCAATTTCCCCTGTCAGCCAAAGAACGCTAAGAGAAAAAATCCTCTCCGCCTTTGTGTATTTACCTTTCTTTTCTTTCGTATATTTTATTGGGAGGTTGTCTAGCAGGGTCTTTATCAAGATATAATCTATTTCAAGTTTGTCAGGTTTGACGGTTTCAACACTGTTTAAGCCCTCAACATTTGAATTAAGGAAAACAGCAAACAAAGACTTTATGAATCTATCATTTTCAAATTTTATATGTTTCCTGCCAACACTTACATCAAGTTTCAGGTGTACATCAGGCTGTTTCTCAATCAAGCCGAACAGACGCTTTATCCTTTCTGTTACAAGTTCAACATCTCCATGTTCCCACCATCTTTTAAGTATATCCCATAAATAAACGATAAATTCAAAAGTCGGTTTTGGCTGTATGCCTAACTCCTTGATTGATTCCTGTATTTCTTTCAGTGAATAGAAATCTGTTTCTGACAACTTGCAGTATTCAAGCCTTTCCTGTCTAATTTCATAATAGTTTATGGCGGCTTGGGATGGGAACCATTCTTCACCATCAAAATCAGGATAGAGCAAAGCATATTTACGGATATATTGTAACCGTTCTTTTATGTCGGTACATTTTTCTGCCGGATATTTCTTTATCCAAGCATTAAATAATCTTTCTTCCTCCCATTCTGCATTTTCCTTGTAATCGCCAGGTAATGTAGGGAGTGGTTCTCGTTTTCTTAGAAAGTCGGATATTTCCATAAATGCTGTTTTGCTACAAAATTAAGAAATAATCCTGCCTATCGTTCTGATAAATAGGATTATTTTCATTAAAACAGTGATTTCATTGCTTCATCTATCTGCTCATTGTCAAAGCTGTCAAGATAGATTTGCGTCACTCTTTTAGAACTATTTACCAAACACATATCTCACCACCTTATCATTAGCTTTATTCTCATTCACAAAATCACGCTCTATATAAATATCAGTCACTTTCATAGAATCGTCAATGTGGTTCAAAGCTGCATGAACTACATATTTATCAATGCCGACTTTGTTCAAGGCAATGGTAGCCCAACTATGCCGGGCAGCGTAATATTCCAAATCATCCACTTCTAATATAGCACCAATCTCTTTAAGCCCATAGTTGATGGCTTTGTTGAAGCCTTTTTCATCTGCATAGTATCGATAGAAGTTGAATAACCGCTTACCTGTCTTGTCCTTGTACTTCTCTATTAAAGGCAAAATTATTTGAGGAACATCTACTGCCATCTTCGCATTATCCAATCTGCGGTCTTTCGTTTTGGTTCTATAATAGGTGATAATGTTATTCTTTATTTCTGTGGCATTATAAAGGTCTGCTGAATTGATTCCCATTAAACAGAATGAGAGAATAAAGCAATCTTTTGCCAAATTATAGCGGCAAGTGGCTTTATAGCCTTTCTTCATGTCTTTATAAGGCAACTTCCATATCTTCTTTATGATGTCTGTGGATATGGCTCTCTTGCGTGTGGCTTCCTGCTTGGGAATAGTGAAGTCCTCAAAAGGTGAGTTGGGTATCAGAATCAGGTTCTTGTCTTTTTTGTTGTACTTCTTTTTAGCTTCATTAAATAGCTTTTTGATGCTCACCAAATAGAGGGACAAGGAACGATTAGAGGGAACACGTTTGCCTTGTGCTATTAATTTCTTTGTTCTTGCTTCACGTTCTTTGTTCAAAAACGCTTTGAAGCTCTCCAAGAAATCAAGGGTTATCAGATTCACGTCCAATTCTTCTTTACCAATGAAGCGGATTAGCGCATTAAGGGCAGACGTGTAATTGGCTGCGCCTTTAATAGTAGCTGAGGCTATCCACTCACGACTGAACTTTATGAAGTCAATGGTTTGCTGCTTCTGACGTTCACCGTCCAAATAGTCCATTACTTCATCAAGTGTATAATGGTTTAGTTCAATTTGTAGCTTGGCACACTTCTCCTGATAACTGCGAATCAGGCTATCCACTTCTTGCCTGATAGATGATGTCTGTTTGATTTTCAAGTCTTTAGTTAAGTCTTTGTTGGTGACAAATAAACTCGTTGACAAACGCTTTACTTTTCTGTCAAGAGTAAACCGTAGCTTGACATTGTACGTTCCATCCAACTTCTGTTCTTGCTTCTTGATTTCTGCTCTGATAGTCAGCATCTTGCACATCTTTTAATTAGTCAACAATTAGTCAACAAACGATGTGAAAGGCATAGATAGCTATCAGTTGAAGATTGCTACAGAAGCAAGAATAGGATAAAAAGAAAAGCGTTAACTGCTTGATTTTGTGCAATTAACGCTTCTTTTCCTTGTGGACCAGCCAGGGCTTGAACCTGGGACCTCCAGATTATGAGTCTGTTGCTCTAACCAACTGAGCTACAAGTCCGAAACAACTTCTTTTTGAAATTGCAGTGCAAAAGTAATATGATTTATTGAGATATGCAAATAATAAAGGTAAAAAATGGAGGGAAAAGCTTTCAATATTGCCGGAACTATTGTATTTTCGCATCGTGGAATGATGTATGAAACAGAAATCGCATATAATTTAAGGTAAAGATGAGTACAAAAGAGACTGATTGGTTGAGTGTCGGTTTGAACGACCGGCAAGTAGAAGAGAGACGTGCCCGTCATGGGAGTAACGAACTGACCCCGCCGAAACGCCCTTCAATGTGGAGGCTTTATTTGGAGAAATTTCAGGACCCCGTAATACGGATATTGTTGGTAGCCGCCTTGTTGTCTTTTGTAGTCGCTTTTGTGGAAAATGAATTTGCAGAAACCATCGGAATCGTGTGTGCCATATTGTTGGCTACAGGCATCGGCTTTTATTTTGAGTACGATGCCGCCCGTAAATTCGATGTGTTGAATGCTTTGGGGAGCGAGGCTTTTGTACGGGTTGTACGGAACGGACAGGTGTGTGAAGTTCCGCGTAAGGAGCTTGTGGTGGGAGACATCATCATGTTGGAAACAGGAGACGAGATACCTGCCGATGCCGAGTTGTTGAAGGCTGAAAGTTTGCAGGTGAATGAATCGAATCTGACGGGAGAGCCGGTTACGCGGAAAAGTACGAGCCATTCGGATTTTGATAAAAATGCCCCGTATGCCACGAATCGATTGATGCGCGGCACGACCATTGTAGAGGGGAGTGCTACGGCTCGTGTGATAGCTGTGGGCGACCATACGGAGATTGGTCAGGTAGCTCGTGAAGCGACGGTGCTGACCGGTGAGAAGACCCCATTGAACAAGCAGTTGGATCGTTTGGCCGGTTTCATTAGTAAGATAGGCTATACCGTGGCGTTCCTTACGTTTACGATATTTACGGTACATGGTTTGATGGAATATGTCCCCAAGGTCGATGTGTGGGGGAGTGAGAACTATTGGCATGTGTTTGGGATGGTGCTGAATAATTTCATGATGGCTGTGACGTTGATTGTCATGGCTGTTCCCGAGGGATTGCCGATGGCTGTGACGTTAAGTCTGGCATTGAATATGCGCCGTATGCTGAAAACCAATAACTTGGTACGTAAGATGCATGCTTGCGAGACGATGGGGGCCATTACGGTGATTTGTACGGACAAGACAGGGACACTGACACAAAATCGCATGACCGTGTCGCAAATGCTGATGCAAGATGAGGATTCGGCACTCTTGGATGAAGCTATCGCGTGCAATACGACTGCCTTTTTAAATGAATCCCGTACGGAGGGGTTGGGAAATCCCACGGAAGTGGCTTTGTTGCTTTGGATGCAAGGGCGCGGTTCGGATTATATGAAGGTGCGCCAAGGAGCGGAAGAAGTGGCTCGTCTGCCTTTCTCTTCAGAGCGGAAATATATGGCTACGATAGTGGATTCCTCCGTGTTGGGACGAAAGGTTGTATATGTGAAAGGGGCGCCCGAAATCGTTTTGGGACTTTGCCGGGGGGGATCGGAAGAGCAAATTGCCGGGTATCATGCCCGGCTGAAAGACTGGCAGATGCACGCGCAGCGTACTATGTTGTTGGCCTACAAGGAAGTGGCGGATACGGATGCCGATTGTGCGGCTTTGGTACAATCCGGCGGGTTGACCTTGTTGGGCTTGGCGGCCATTAGCGACCCTGTGCGTCCGGAAGTGCCCCAGGCCGTGGAGAACTGTTTGAAAGCCGGGGTGCAAATCAAGGTCGTGACGGGAGACAGCACGGGCACCGCAGTGGAAATAGCCCGTCAAATCGGTTTGTGGAAAGAAGGAGACGACGAGAAGAAGAATTGCATGCGGGGCGTTGACTTTGCTGCGTTGAGCGATGAAGAAGCCCTGCAACGTATCAAGGATTTGAAGGTGATGAGCCGTGCCCGTCCGTTGGACAAGCAACGGCTGGTGAAGTTGTTGCAGACGGAGGGAGAAGTCGTAGCTGTAACCGGCGACGGGACGAACGATGCTCCGGCGTTGAACTTTGCCCAAGTCGGCCTGTCGATGGGGTCGGGGACTTCGGTAGCCAAGGAAGCCAGTGACATTACATTGCTTGACGATTCGTTCCGTAGCATCGTCACGGCTGTCATGTGGGGACGCTCGTTGTATAAGAATATCCAACGTTTTGTCATGTTCCAGTTGACTATTAATTTCACCGCTTTGCTGGTCGTGCTTATCGGCGCGTTCATGGGGACGACTCTTCCGTTGACCGTTACCCAAATGTTGTGGGTGAATATCATCATGGATACTTTTGCGGCTTTGGCTTTGGCTTCGTTACCGGCCGACCCGAACGTGATGAACGAGAAACCGCGTCCTGTAGGGCAATTCATTATCACCCGTCCGATATGGACGTCGATATTGGGTTATGGGACAGCTTTTGTCGTGTTCTTGTTAGCCATGCTCCTCCGTATAGAAATCACCGGAGGAATGGATGTATATGATTTGACCCTGTTTTTCACATTCTTTGTCTTGTTGCAGTTCTGGAATTTGTTGAATGCAAAGACTTATTCTACGACAGATGCGGCTTTCAAACATCTTTCCCGGTGTGCCGGCGTGTTGACCGTATTATGTCTTATCCTGTGTGGTCAGTGGCTGATTGTACAGTTCGGCGGACCGGTATTCCGCACTGTACCTTTGGCGGCCAGGGACTGGGGGATATTGCTTGCTGTAAGTTCTCTTGTATTATGGGTCGGAGAGGCAGGCCGTCTCTTTAAACGGCTTTGCCGGAAAAAAGCAGAATGAAATGGATAAACGGATAAAAAATATTATTTTCGATTTCGGCGGTATTATCGTGGATTTGGACAAGCAGGCGGCGGTTCATGCTTTTGAGGCGTTGGGCTTTGAAGCCCGCGCTTATATCAATGATTATGTGCAGGACGGAGTGTTTGCCTTGATGGAAACCGGAGAGATGTCACCGGATGAGTTTTGCACTTATGTGCGGAAGAAAGTCGGGGCGGATGTGAAAGATGAAGAAATCTTTCGGGCTTGGAATAAGATGTTGGTCGGGATTCCGGCTCGTCGCATGCAAACCATCCGTAATCTGCGGACGGATTACCGCACTTATATGCTCAGTAATACGAATGCCATGCACTGGGCATATTCATGCCGTGAATTGATGTCTTCTACTGGGTTGGAGATGGAAGATTGTTTCGACCGCATATTCCTGTCCTTCCAGATGCATTTGACCAAACCGGACGAACGGATATTCCGTAAGGTGTTGGCCGAAGCCGGGTTGAAGCCGGAAGAGACATTGTTTGTCGATGACTCTTCCGAAAATTGCAGGACGGCAGAGAGTTTGGGTATACAGGTGTTCCATTCCCGACAGCCGGAAGATTGGTTCAGTTTGTTGGAGTAATGATGAAGGAGAATGAAGTTTATCACGCTTACTGACCCCTTACCTTATCAGGCTTGTGTCGCCACGATTGGTTTTTTCGACGGTGTGCACCGGGGGCATCGCTTTTTGATACGGCAGTTGACCCGTTATGCCGCTGGGCACGATTTGGCTTCCTTGCTGATCACTTTCCGTACGCATCCGCGTCAGGTCATGCAAGCCGCTTATCAGCCTCAGTTGCTGACCACATATGATGAGAAATGCGAGCAGTTGACTACGACGGGAGCGGATTATTGCCTGACGTTGGATTTCACCACGGCATTGGCAGCTTTGTCAGCTCGTCGTTTTATGGTTGAAATACTGAAAGAGAAGTTATCTGTAAAGGTCCTGATTATCGGATACGACCATCGTTTCGGACATGACCGTTCGGAGGGATTTGCGGAATATGTGGAATATGGACGGGAATTGGGGATGGAAGTCGTTCGTGCGGACGCCTTTGCCATGAGCGAGGTGAATGTAAGTTCGTCTATGGTCAGGGCTTGTCTGGCCGAAGGCGAGGTAGGAATGGCGGCACGTTGCCTGACCCGTCCGTACGAAATTACGGGACGTGTGGTTCATGGTTTCCACGTAGGGCATGAACTGGGCTTTCCTACGGCGAATATACAGGTGGAGGATGCACAGAAACTGATTCCTAAAAACGGCGTATATGCTGTTTGGGTCAAAGGAGGAACAGGAGGAGAGGAACACGTTTGGGGAGGGATGTTGAATATCGGTCTTCGGCCCACGATGGAAAACGGCGAGAATCGCACCATAGAAGTACATTTGTTGGATTTTGCCGGAGATTTGTACGGTTGTTGCTTGACGTTGAGTTTCGTCAGGCGTTTGAGAGACGAAAGGAAGTTCAGGAACAAAGGGGAATTGGTTCATCAGCTTCGTGAGGATGAGGCTATGGTGAGAATGATTTTAAACAAGGAGCAATAGCTTGGAAAGGAGATTGGTATGAAACGTACGGTTTGTTTGGTGATTATTTTTTTGTTGGCCCAGGTTTTGTCTTCCTTGGTAGTCTTGTTCTTTTTCAATCTTTCGGATCTGCTTCACGAAGGACGTTTGGATGTGAATGCATTGGCATCTTCTCCATCGGCTTTGGGGATTTCTCTGTTATTAAACGGGGCTGTGGTATGGGCGGTGATGACTTTGTTGAGATGGACAGACCGTAAAAGTTTCCGTTTCAGGCAAATAAAATGGCCTGTATACGCCGTCGTGGTTTTATGGATGTTGCCCGTCATATTTGTTGTGAACTTGTTATTGGAGACTTTGACATTAGAAGACTTGAATAAAGATGTATTTGCCACGCTTGTGTATAACCCTTGGGGAGTCTTGGCCATCGTCTTGGTCGGGCCTTTTACTGAAGAACTGGTGTTCCGGATGGGAATCCAGCGGCATCTTATCCGGTACAGGATGCGTCCGTGGATGGCCATTTTGCTTTCAGCCTTGATATTCGGAGCCGTACATGGTAATCCGGCACAAATACCGGGAGCCGTAGTTTTTGGTTGGGTTTTGGGTTGGTTGTACTGGCGGTCGGGTACGATTTGGATTCCGGTGGTGGCACATGTCTTCAATAATTTTGTGGGTGTTGCCATGCTTTGGTGTACGGGAGATACGGATACGACTTTGGTGGAGTTGTGCGGTGGTGCCGGCGCAGCTTCCGTTTGGGCTTTGGCAGCTGCGGTTTGCGGATATGTAGGTTACCGTTATTTAGATAAGGTGCTTGGGGTAGAGGGTGAATCGGGACAGTAAAAAAACGTGTGGGAGAACGTAAGGGATGCAGAGGCTCTCTGCCGTCTCGATGTTATCTTATCGGAATGGAGACGGGTAGTGGCGCAACTCATTTCTGAGTGTGCCGGATTGCTGTTGGGTCACTCTGTCCATTAAAGTCCAAAAGCGGGGACCGTGGTTCATCTCTTGGGTGTGGCAAAGTTCGTGGAGCAGTACGTAATCGGATAACCGGAGGGGGAGAATCATCAGGTATAGCGACAGGTTGATATGTCCTTTGCTGGAGCAGCTTCCCCAACGTGTACGGGCAGAATTGATGCTGAGCCGGGTGTAATGGAATCCGTGACGGGAAGCCAATTCCTGAATCCGTGGCGGTAGTATGGCCTTGGCTTGCTTGCGCAATGCCTCCGTGACGACTTTGAAAAGCCAAGGTTGCAAATGTTCGAAATCCGTTTGCGGAGGATAGATGATTTCCACGCGGTGGGGAGTATGCCGGATGAAGAAGTCCTGCCGTTGTCCCTCCGTGAATGTGAGAGTCAGTTGGTCGGTAGCTATCTTAAAATTACCGTCTATCATCATTTTGTTGTGGGTTTGTCATGAAGATATATCACGATTCCAAAATCCCCGCCATACGGTTCTTGCGGTAAGAAACGTGGCGGGGAAGTCGGGTATTTAATATGTGTAATCTTGCCTATTTCTTTTTGAATACATCCAGATTCCATTCGGCATGCCATGGAATCGTAATTTTGTTGGTTTGCTTGTCAATCATCATAGGCAACCAGATGTAACGGCTGTCTTGCAGGTCTTTCTTTTTCCACATGTCGAAGCATGCTATGAAGGCGTTTTTCTTGCCCTGCACGGGGATAACGAAAGTGCTTTGTCCGTAGAATGTCTTTTCGGCATCCGGTCCCGTACAAGGGTCTCCCAAAACCGTCCACTCTCCCATGATAGAGTCGGCCACTGCCAATTCGGCACTGTTGGGATCCCAACCGGTACAACCGCTGGAAAGCATATAATACTTGTTTCCGTGTTTGAAGACGGCAGGTGCCTCCCTTGCCATACCGACGAAACGGCGTACATATTTTCCGTCCGGTTTGGTGTAATCTTCAGTCAGCCGGTTGATGTGCATGGTCTGGTTTTCTTCTGACGAAGAGAACTGGTAAGCAGTTCCGTCATCGTCTACGAATACGGTTTGGTCACGGCTCATCGTACCGTTCGGGCGGAATCCGTCCAGATACTTAAACGGGCCTGTCGGTGAATCGGCGATGGCTACACCGGCCTCTGCTTTACTGTAGTCCGGACTGTCTATGTGCATCCACATGACAAACTTCTTGGTCTTTTGGTTGTAAACCACTTTGGGACGTTCGAGTACCTGCGTCGGGTGGATGTCGCTGTTCGGATCGTCGGTAATGGCTTTCAGAGCCACTCCTTCGAATTTCCAATTCAGTAAGTCCTTACTGGAGTAGCAGCTTACTCCGGTTACGTCTGTGCGATAGCGCTCCCAAGTTGCATCGGAGGGCAGGACGGTCTTACCGACCTTGTATTCACCGTACCAATAGTACGTACCTTTATGGTATAAGATACCGCCTCCGTGAGCGTTGATGGGGTTACCTTCCGTGTCGTTCCAAACTTCTTTGGGACGGAAGAACTCGTTTTTTTGTGCCTGAATGTGTACTGTTCCCAATGCACATACGGCCACTGCAGCAATTACAATTCTTCTTAACATAATATAATGGCCAGGTTTATAAAATTAGAATTCGCTTCAAAGATAGTATAATCTTGAGTAAAAATCAAGGTTTAGGCATGCAAAAACTGTAAAAATGAAAAAGGGCCACCTCCACAGGCAACCCTTTTCGTCGTTAGTATGTTATGAAAAAATTTGAGAGAATTGAAACTTCACAGTTTCATTGCGTTTTATTAAGCACTAACTTGTTTATATAGAAAAAGCATAAAATGTTCCATTAATCTTGTTTGAGCTTTCCCGATGAAAGTATTTTCATGAATCGGTCATCCATATCTCCCGTAAGATTGACGATGGTCAGTGTTTTCTCATCCGGATTCAGATTCAGCACGACCAGTTCCCGTATCACTTCATCGTGTTTACGGACAAAGACTTTATTGTTTTGTCCGGGTTGGTTTTCTACCAACGGGGAAAATCTGTTTTTGTTCTTTTCTATGAGCTGTTCGGCTTCACGGAAGAGCTTCTCGCTTTGCTTTGTCGCCGTGATGATACGGGCACTTTTCAGTTTGGAAAGGAGATATTCCGGAACCTCTTCATCTCTGTCTCCATCCGGGGCCGTCATGGTGTCCATGAGTTTCTCCATCATTATCGGACTGACGGTCTGGCATTGTATATCACCGTCTTCCTTGGCACACTGTTCCATGAACTTAGACGCAAAGTCCTGCCCCCACACGTGGATAGAACATGCTATTAACAATAAGCAAAGAACGCGTTTCATTTTATTGTTCTTTTTGTGTCTCTTTAGGCTGCACCTGCAGGAGGGAATCCTGTTTGGATGCTTCGCTCAGGCTTTGCGACACCATTTGCAGGGCATCGGATATCTGATTGTAAGCCATTTCCGGATCATTGTACGAATCCTGATAGTTCTCGTAGTTGTAGTCGTTCTCCACGGTGGCTTCACGGCGGAAAGAACTTTGTGCGGCATTGCCTAACGTGAGGATGATGGCTACGGATGCAGCGGCTTTGTAGAGAGGCATCATCCGGCGTACCCACGTGATTCTACGTGCTTTCACCGGTTCGTCCTTCTCTATGTGCGCCATGATTCTTGCGTCAAAATCCTCACCTAATTTCACATCCTGCCACATCTTTTCGCTTACAAAGAGAGGCTTGTAAGGCATAAGATGGCTCGGTATATGGGTTTGGTTGAAGAAGGTTTTCAGTATGGCTTCTTCTTCCAAGGAGGTCTCGCATTGCCAATAGCGTTCCAGAAGTTGTTCTATGTACTTATAGTCCATATCCTTGTATTTCTGTGTACTTTTGCTTGATTCGTTGTCTGGCACGGAACAGATAGACTTTCACTTGTTCTTCGCTCAGATTCAGAATCGCTGCAATCTCTTTATAGCTTTTGCCTTCTATTTCTCTCAGTTGGACGATGTCCTGTTGGGTTTGGGGCAATTCCTTCAACAGTTTTTGAAGAAGTCCGAGTCCTTCACGAGCCGTCAGGCTATCGTATGGAGTGGAAGTATCGGGGCGGCTATGCAGGCTTTCGTCCAAGGCGACATGCTGCGCTTCTTTTTTTTCGCTTCTGTCTAAGGAGAGGTGCCTGCAAATGGTCAGACAATAAGCTTCGATAGAGTTCAGTTGCGACCATTCATCGCGCTTGTCCCACACCCTTATCAGTGTTTCTTGAACGATATCCTCCGCTTCTGCCGTGTCGAACGTGATACGAAGAGCCAACCGATAGAGTTTGTCTTTCAGGGGCAATATATCGTTCCGAAAACTGATTTCTTTCATCTCTCTGTAATAATGACGGGCGAGTGCCTGAAAAGTTACACTCACCCGCCATTTTTTTTGAAATATTTTTTTCGTCTTATCCTATCTCTCTATAACTGTGCCGGATACGCCGTCGATAGCCGTGGCCAAAGTGATAATGACTTTGCTTACTCCGGCATGGATGGCCTCAAATGAGTTTTCCAATTTCGGAATCATTCCGCCTTGTATGATGCCTTCCTCCACGTAGCGTTTAAATTCGCTTTCGTTGATGTGAGGAATGAGACTGTCATCGTCTTCTGCATCTCTCAGGACGCCTTTCTTTTCAAAACAGTACATCAGGGTGACATCGAACGCATCGGCCATGGCTTTGGCGGTTTCCCCTGCAATGGTGTCGGCATTGGTGTTCAGGATATGTCCCTGCCCGTCGTGCGTCAAGGGAGCCATGACGGGCACGATGCCTTTACGAATCAGGTCGGCTAAAAGCGTACCGTTTACTGCGTCTACGTCTCCTACGAAACCGTAGTCCACATCCTTTACCGGACGTTTGTGAGAACGTATCACGTCCATGTCGGCACCGGTCAAGCCTAAGGCGTTGACACCTTGTGCCTGAAGGCGTACCACGATGTTTTTGTTGACCAGTCCGCCATACACCATGGTGACCACATTCAGCATGTCTGCGTCCGTGACGCGGCGACCGTTGATCATTTGGCTTTCTATTCCTAATTGGGCTGCGACTTTGGTGGCGGAACGTCCTCCGCCATGTACCAGTATCTTATGGCCTTCAACGGCCGTGAAGGCTGTCAGCAGTTGGCAGAGCGAGTCTTCTTCCTCTACGATTTTGCCGCCCACTTTGATGATGGTGAGTTTCTCTTTCATGTTCATTCCAAATAAGTATAACCATAAAGTCCCGAGCGGTAGTTGTTCAGGAACTCTTTACCCTCTTCGAGCGAAATCTTTCCGCTTTGGATGGATTTGGACACCCATATTTCGAGGCGGCGAACCAGTTTTTTCGGTTCATACTGCACGTATTCCAACACCTCGGCTACGGTTTCGCCGTCGATGATTTGGTCGATGGTATATCCTTTGTCCGTCACGGAAACATGGACGGCATTGGTGTCGCCGAACAGGTTGTGCATGTCGCCCAATATTTCTTGATAGGCACCGACCAGGAACACGGCGAGATAATAGTTTTCGCCTTTCTTCAACGTATGCACCGGCAGGCTGTGGGAGATATGGCTGTTGGTCACGAAGTTGGCGATTTTTCCGTCCGAATCGCAGGTGATATCCTGTATCGTGGCGTGCGTGTTCGGCCGTTCGTCCAGCCGCTGTATCGGCATGATGGGGAAGAGTTGGTCTATGGCCCATGTGTCCGGCAGGCTTTGGAATAGCGAGAAATTGCAGAAATACTTGTCGGCCAATAGTTTGTCGAGCGTCATAAGCTCTTCCGGTATATGTTTCTGGGTTTGTGCCAAAAGGTTGACTTCACGTGTGACACTCCAATACATGCTTTCGATGTCGGCACGTGTCCGTAAGTCTACGATGCCGTGGCTGAACAGGTCCAGTGATTCTTCTCTGATTTGTTGGGCGTCGTGCCAGTCTTCCAGAAGGGTACGCGGGTTCAGGTTGTCCCAAATCTCATACATGTCCTTTACCAGTTGGTGAGCTTCCGGCGAAGGCTCGAAATTCTCGTCCATACGGGGAAGAGAGGCCGTTTCCAGCACTTGCATGATGAGCACCGAATGGTGGGCGGACAGCGACCGCCCGCTTTCCGTAATCAGGTTCGGATGAGGGAGATTGTTTTTATTGGCAGCGTCGACGAAAGTATAGATACAGTCGTTCACATATTCCTGAATGGAGTAGTTCACAGAACTTTCGCTATTGCTGGAGCGTGTACCGTCGTAGTCTACTCCCAGTCCGCCACCGCAATCCACGAACTCCACATCATAACCGAGATGATGGAGTTGGATGTAAAATTGCGAAGCTTCGCGCAGGGCGGTCTGTATGCGGCGTATCTTGGTAATCTGGCTGCCGATGTGGAAATGGATAAGTTTCAGGCAGTCTTTCATACCTTTGGCTTCCAGCATGTCGAGTGCTTCCAGCAGTTCACTGGACGTCAGACCGAACTTGCTGGCATCTCCGCCGCTTTCTTCCCATTTCCCGCTGCCGGACGAAGCCAATTTGATACGGATACCGATATTGGGTCTTACGTTGAGTTTCTGGGCAACCTCGTAGATGGTGTTCAGTTCGTTGAGTTTCTCTACCACCAGGAAGATGCGTTTGCCCATCTTTTGGGCCAATAAAGCCAGTTCTATGTAATTATGGTCTTTGTAACCGTTGCAGATGATAGGAGAGGCAGAGTCGGTATTGACAGCGATGACCGCATGCAGTTCCGGTTTGGAACCGGCTTCCAGTCCCAAGTTGAATTTCTTGCCATGGCTGATGACCTCTTCTACCACGGGACGTATTTGGTTGACCTTAATGGGATAAATGATGAAATTCTCTCCTTTGTAGTCATATTCCTTGGCAGCCTTCTCGAAGCAATTGCTGGTTTTCTCGATACGGTTGTCCAGAATGTCGGGAAACCGTACCAATACGGGAGCCGACATGTCCCGAATGGCCAATTCGTCCATCAGTTCCCTTAAATCGACTTTTACGCTATCCTTTCTCGGGGTTACGTAAACATGCCCTTTTTCGTTGATTCCAAAATAGTTGACTCCCCATCCGTTGATGTTGTACAATTCTTCGGAGTCTTCAATACGCCATTTTCTCATTACGTTCTTTATAGGTTTAATAGTTCACGAAGCAAACGGACGGAGTCCTTTATTTTATCGTAGTTCTCTAATAAGCTGACATCTAATGTATATTGTGCCCGGCTGTAAAAGGGTTCGCGTATCGCGAGGGAATCCCGGATATATTGTTTCATCTCATCCTCCGTTTTGTCTTTCAACAGAGGACGTTCCACCTTTCCCATCTTCAGATGCTGGAACAGCACGTCGGGAGAAGCTTTCAGGTACACCGTTTGCGCCTGCCGGTTCATGTATTCCATGTTGTCGAAAAAGCAAGGCGTTCCCCCACCGCAGGAAATAATGACATTCTCGAACTCGGCTACCTCGTGCAGGATTTTCTGTTCGATCTCACGGAATCCGTTTTCTCCGTTTTCCGCGAATATTTGGGGGATGGTCCGGCGGTAGCGTTCTTCGATATACCAGTCTAAATCATAAAACGGGAGAGCCAGGCTTTGGGACAATGCCTTTCCCACGGTCGTCTTTCCGGCTCCCATGTAACCGATTAAGATGATACGTGTCATTTTTTCTTGCTATAAGTTCTTTTACGTGCCGTTGTTTTAGGTTTCTCGTCTTGTTCCTTGACCACGGTCATGCACTCCTCCAGTGTTAGTTCTTTGGCACGTTCTGCCAGAGTCTTAGGCAACCGGTAATTATTGCCTTTGTAGGCGATGTAAGGACCGTAGCGTCCGTTGAGTACTTCCAATTCCGGCTCTTCTTCGAATTTTCTCAAGTGGCGTTCCACTTCGGCCTGTCGCTTTTCGATGATGAGTTTGATGGCCTCTTGGAGGGTGACGCTCATCGGGTCGCTGCCTTTGGGGAGCGAGACATATTTCTTGTTGTGCAAGACGTAAGGGCCGAAACGTCCGGTACCGATGGATACGGTCGTGTTTTCAAAAGTGCCGAGGTCGCGAGGAAGTTTGAACAGTTCGAGGGCTTCTTCCAGAGTGATGGTTTCCAGGCTTTGCCCGTTCTTCATCTGGGCGAACCTCGGTTTCTCCTCATCCTCTGCCGTTCCGATTTGCACCACCGGGCCGAAACGCCCGATTTTGACAAATACAGGTTTTCCGCTTTGCGGGTCCGTGCCCAACAAACGTTCGCCCACTTTATGCTCGGATTTGGCATTGAGGGTTTTTTCCACCTCCGGTTCGAAGTCGCCGTAGAAGTCTTTCATCATTTGCGTCCATTCCGTTTTTCCTTCTGCGATGTCGTCGAACTTCTTTTCCACCTCGGCCGTGAAGTTATAATCCATGATTTCGGGGAAATATTGTAAAAGGAAGTCGTTGACCACCGTCCCCACATCTGTCGGAACCAACTTGCCCCTTTCGGCTCCGATGACGGTTTGTTTGGCTTGTTGGCTGATGGTGTCTCCTTTCAACGTAAGGATAACCAGTTCCTTTTCTTCTCCTCCCTTGTCTCCTTTGGTCACGTATTCGCGTTGTTGTATGGTGCTGATGGTAGGAGCGTAAGTAGAAGGGCGCCCGATGCCCAATTCTTCCAGTTTTTTAACCAGGCTGGCTTCGTTGTAGCGTGGAGGGTGTTGGGTGAACCGTTGCAGGGCTTGTATCTCTTTTCGTTCCAGTTGCTGTCCGGTCTCCATCGGGGGGAGCAGGTTGCCTTCCGCCGTCTCGTTCTCCGAGTCTTCGTCGAAACTTTCCCGATATACCTTCAGGAAACCGTCGAATTTGATGACTTCTCCTGTGGCGACGAAAGCGGCGTCTTGTCCGCTTATCTGGATGGAAGCGGTAGTTTTTTCTATTTCAGCATCGGCCATTTGGGAAGCGACCGTACGTTTCCATATCAAGTCGTACAGACGGCGTTCCTGCGGCGTGCCCTCTATTTCCGTCTGGTCCATATAGGTGGGGCGGATGGCCTCGTGGGCTTCCTGCGCTCCTTTCGTTTTGGTATGGAATTGGCGGCTCTTGACGTAACGTTCGCCCATGAGTTCCTTGATGACAGCCGTGCTGGCATTGATACACAGCGAAGACAAATTGACAGAGTCCGTACGCATGTAGGTGATGCGCCCGGATTCATAAAGGCGTTGGGCTATCATCATGGTTTGCGCCACGGTGAAACCGAGTTTGTGGGCCGCTTCCTGTTGCAGCGTGGAAGTGGTGAACGGAGCCGCCGGCATGCGTTTTTGCGGTCGTGTGGCGATGTCGCGGATGGTAAAGGCCGCGTCTTTGCAGCTTTCCAGGAAACGAGTGGCTTCCTCCTTGTTTTTGAAACGTTGGTTCAGTTCGGCCTTGATTTCCGTGCCATCCTTGCTATTGGCAGGCGTGAAAAGGGCTACTACGCGATAACTTTCTTCGCTTTTGAACTGTTGGATTTCCCGTTCGCGTTCCACAATCAGGCGTACGGCCACGCTTTGCACGCGTCCGGCAGAAAGCGCGGGTTTTACTTTCTTCCAAAGCACCGGAGAGAGTTTGAAACCCACGATACGGTCGAGTACCCGCCGTGCCTGTTGGGCGTTTACCAGATTGAGGTCGATGTCCCTCGGGTGTTCGATGGCTTGCAGGATGGCAGGTTTGGTGATTTCGTGGAACACGATGCGTTTGGTTTGTTCCGGTTTCAGGCCGAGCACTTCATACAAATGCCATGAGATAGCCTCTCCTTCACGGTCCTCATCGGAAGCCAGCCAGACGGTTCCGGCATTTTTGGCTTCCGCTTTCAGTTCGTTCACCAGTTTGGTCTTTTCGGAAGGTATCTCATATTGCGGTGCGAAGTTCGTCGTGTCGATGCTGAACTCTTTTTTCTTTAAGTCACGGATATGCCCGTAACTGGATAATACTTTGTAGTCTGCTCCCAAAAACTTTTCGATGGTTTTGGCTTTGGCAGGAGACTCCACGATCACCAAATTTTTCTGCATGGTCTGTACCTTTATAAAATTTCGGCAGCAAAAGTAGAAAAAAAAGATAGATTACACCTTATATATAACAATTTTTTTGAATAAATGGAGCCGTACGCGCTGTGTCTCCCTTTGGGAGAGGGGATTAGGGCCATTGTACCAACAGCTTTTCGATGCCTTTTCTCACGGATGCCAGGCCGAAGTCTTCCGGGCGCAATTCTTTCACGGGAATCCACAACAGTTCGGCCGCGTCGTCCATGGCATGAGCCAGGCTGCTGTCTGCCACCGTGCAGCGGAAGAAACAATCTACGGTGTGTACCAGAAATCCGGAATACAGGTAAGTGTTGGGCAGGGAAAACAGAAATTCCGTGCGGGTTACTTCCAGTCCGGTTTCTTCTTTGACTTCCCGTGCCACTCCTTCCTCGCTGCTCTCGAAACAGTCCGAGAATCCGCCGGGCAGGTCGAGCGTGCCTTTGGCCGGTTCCTTTCCCCTCCGGCATGCCAGCAGTTCCTGCCGTTCGTTCAGGATGACCGCGACAGTGGCTGCACTTGGGTTGAAATAGTAAACGAAGCCGCAGTCTTCGCATTGTTTCGATTTTTCGTTATGCTCCACGAAGCGCGGTGAGCCGCATTTCGGGCAGAAGTGGAATTGTGCGAAAGGATGTTCGTGCATCATGATGACAGTCTGTTTTTTTAAGTTTATTTTCTCTTGGATTGCAAAGCTACGGAATAAATCCGGAAAGCAGGCTTCGTATTGGGTTAATTTTAATATCCCAAAGCATGAAATGTAAATGGGGCAGTAGAAATATAGTGGGAATTAGGGAACAGCAGGCAATCAATAGGGATATTGTCCTCACTGTAGGATGGACGTGTTTACACCGGGATTTTATAAAAAAGATCCTTCATCTTTCAGGTTCCATGATAATCCGTTCATAATATTGATGTTACAGGCTGAAGGACGTTTCAGGCATCCTTCAGCCAGGCTTCATTTCGTTTGGCGCAGAACTGAAAAACGTTCGCCTGAGATTGAAAAATCATTCGGCTGAGATTGAATTACCGTTTGGTACAGGACTTTTTACCGCTTTCTGCCATGAAAGGAAACTGAAAGATGGCCTTTCTGTCCTTCATTCCATAACATACTATATGATAAGTATTTGGCATGCCGCCTGAAAGATGAAGGCTCTTTTCTGAAAAACCTTGGGAGGGGAAGCATGCGAGGTGTGGAGGCATCTCGGCTAATGGCTTATGGTGGTAATGAATGTTCATGACATTGCAGATGAGGGGCTACAAAATAAAAAACTTCAAGTAGGTCTACTGCGACACAAAATCGCCCGACAATTAAAGGAGATGTTGTTCCATACGCTGCTGCTCTATCGCTCCACGTTGGTACGTATGTTCAATGCGGCTATAAAAGAGGGGGGGGATAGCCCCCATTCTATTCATTGGAGCGGAAAGACCGAATTGACAAGAAACAGACCGAAAAAGAATACTTGACCAAGGAGAGGCTAAAAGCGTTTGCTGATGAAGCTCTCACCGTTAACGAAATGACAAAACGGGCTTTCTTGTTCTGTTACTTCACCGGGTTGCGATACAGCAATGTGAGCGTATTGACACGGCGTGACATCAGGCAGGGTGACAACGGTTGGATGGTGTTGGGCAAAGCGATGCAAAAGACAGGTAAACTGGTGATGGTACTTCTAAACCAATCCGCTATGAGTCTGTTTCCAGACAGAAACGGATGCAAACCGAATCAAAAGATCCTTGATATGACTAGTTTGAGTATCTGTAACAGATACCTGAAAAAGATTACTGCTGCTACAGTGATAGGGAAGAAAATCAGCTATCACACCAACCGCTATACATTCGCAGTTTTGGCATTGGCTGTAGGCTGTGATATTTATGCGGTAGACAAACTGATCGGACATACGTTCATCAACTCAACGCAGGTCTATGCCGGTGTGATGATGGAAACAAAGATTGAGGTGATAAAGAATAAGCAAGTTTTTCAATTAGGCTACATTCAAATATGCACAATAACATAATACACTCGACTAATCCATTTCGGATATAAGTTTTGTATTTTTGCAATCAAAAGCAAATAATATGGCAAAGAATAAAACAACTATCGGTAAGCTTATTGAAAGCGAAGTGAGAAAACAGCAAATTCCAATAACAGAGTTTGCTAAATTGATATGTTGCCAAAGAAATAATGTATACGATATTTTCAAACGTAGTAAAATAGACATTGTTCAGTTGAAGCAAATATCAAAAGTATTGAAGCGTAATTTTTTCAAGGAGCTTGCGGATGACATCGAATTGATTAGCGAAGATGATATTTCAGAAAAGGAAGTTCTGAGACAAAAGGCCGTTTCCCAGTTTTTTGAAATCGTACCAAACATACTACATGAACTTGGTAAGCCTTCTACAATTGTTTTTTGCAAGTTGGATGAGCCAGAATACGAAGATTGCGCAACTCCTGATTTTGGTTTGCCTGATAGTTTTATCACTTTTACTATTGGTGACACTCTTAAGGAACGGATTGGGGAAAACAAAGTGCTTCCTATAGTCGTTGTTCACGACAATACAAACAACTGCGATGTGGAGGTATGTACTAATATGGTGTATGGTTCTGTTTGCGTAAATGTAAAGTTGGATTATAAAACGCAAGATGAATGGCGGAATGTTTTGCAATTAGCATTTGAAACTTATAATAGATTTGGGAGGAGATGATATGATTTCTTTATGCTTATTAAATGATTATAAGGATATTAAGGATTGCGTTTACAAGGGTGAACATTATTCTGTCCGTGATAATGGTGCGGTTTTACGCTATTCTCGAACAGGAAAGCGAAAAAGGAAGGACGATGATGTTTGGACATTTGGAAAAGCCAATGAACAAACAGGGTATATGGAGATAGGCTCAGAAAGAGTGCATCGTATTGTAGCATACGCATTTTTAGGAGAGCCGCCAACACCTCAACATGTTGTTGACCATATAGACACTAATCGGCGAAATAATAGACCGCAAAATCTAAGATGGTTGACGAAATTGGAGAATGTGTTAAATAACCCCATAACAAGAAAGAAAATTGAATATTTGTGTGGAAGCGTAGAGGCGTTTGTAAATGACCCATCTATGATACAAGAATTTGCAAATGACAATCCGAAATTCGGGTGGATGCGAGCTGTAACGCAAGAAGAGGCAAAAGCTTCTTATGAAAGATTGTGCGCATGGGCAAAAACTTCTTCAAGTTCGAATAATGTCGGTAGTGGAACTATTGGTGAATGGATTTATTCACCTCCCTTTAATTCCTTATATCGTGAAAGCAATACTTTATCTTTTAATGATAATGTTTCAAACTCTTCAATGGACTTATTGAATGAAACAGAATATGAGAGTAACAATCTAACAGAATCATTAACCGATAATGCAATGCAAAAATATTGGAGAACGCCAACAGAGTTTCCATTGTGTCCATCAAAATGTGATGATGGTGTAGAGCCTTTGACCTTATATTTTAACAGAATTAAAAAGGGAGAAGTCATAACAAAAAATCAATATGCAATTCATTTTGTAGATGATTTTGCTCTGTGTGGCAAGATCTTAGTCATAAGAACTCATGCCAATGAGGGGATAAAAAAGTTTTCTTTGATAACCGTAACTTATGAACATGAAAAATTTGTTCATAAAGGACAAACTTTTTTTGAAGAACAAGGTGCAAAAAAAGCTTTTGCATTGGCACAAGGATTAGAGTGGGATGGCGAAGAAGGAATAGATGATTTTTGCTGATAATATGTGATGATTTCCATTAAAGATGAGTATATTTGTATTCGGCTGTTAAATTCTTGCTTGTGAAGAAAGTATTTATATTTATTGGTGGTATGGTTGCTGGTGCTGTTTTGATGATTGTCATTTCAGTGCTTATTGCAGGCAATAATTCTTCTTATAATGGAATGACCATGTTTGAAAAAGAAGGAATTTGTATAAGTGAAAATTCATTTAAGGTTTTGCAAGTGCTTGATACCGGAGATGCTTTAGCTAACGAATTGGAGCAAGGTTCTTCAATCTCAATACCTACTGGATTAACGGTTCTTTTTTTGTGTGAGGAAGGGCTGTCATATTATGATGGCCAAGTTATTAAAGTTCCATCCGGTAAATGCGCTAAGCAAGTAGGTGTATTCAAATATACATCAAATGCAGGTATGGAAAAAACAGTTCCTATTGTAAGCATACGCAACAAATAAATAAGCAAAAGGTTATTTAGAGATTCTGATGTTTTTTTCGTAGATTTGTCCGTAATATTATGTTGGAGATTCATGGAAAGATACACGACCGTTATACCCTGGAGTTCAAGGTGGGGTATTCGCGCTACAGTCCTTCGGCTGCGGTGAGCGACTTCATGATGGATACGTGGATCTTCATTCCCGATTCCCTTTATATCAACGCCAAAACGTATCCCAAAAGTAATTTCTACCGGGACTTCCGGGCTTTGGTGCGCCTGATTACGCCGGTCTATACGTTAGAGGAGGTGGCCGACGAAGAAGCCCTGCCTTTGTCGCGGTTGCTGATGTGTTGTCGCGAATTGGCGGAGGAGCCTTCGGAAGAGCATGAAAAAACGTATGAACACCAGATAAAGATGTTCGGCAGTATCACGCGTAGTGCTTTGCGTACGGTAGCCGTCGGACTTTACCGCGAAACGGAAGTGAACGCGTTCAGGGTTCGTCTGGACGGCATTGTGCTTTTGTTGGCGCGCATTATGGCTGCTTATCGGGAGATACCCCGTAAAGCCGGTTTAGACCGTGTGGCTTTCGAGTTGCGGTCGCGTTACGATTTGGGAGAGGAGTATCTGTGCCGTATGGTTAACATGCATTTGTTCCGCGTCATGGAATATGCACGCGAGCATTTTCCGAAGGATTATACCCGTGTGGTGGCGGCTGCGGCAACCTATATAGATGGGGATTTGGCTTACCAGCGGGAGCGGGGATTTCTTTTGCCGGAGGAAGGTAACAGTGATAATAACCGTAATTTCCTGCACAGGGCCGGGCAACTGAAGAAATACATCGAGAGCGATTTGTATATATTGGCAGACAAGAAAAGCAACACTTTCGTCCTTCAGCAAGTGTTTTTCATGTTGGCGGCCGGGCTGAGCATGGTTTTTGCCACGGTCGTTTCTTTTTCCTTCCAGCAGACCTACGGGAATTTCACCATGCCGCTTTTCATTGCATTGGTGGTGAGTTATATGTTCAAAGACCGCATCAAGGACCTGATGCATTATTGGTTCGCCAACAAGTTGGGCAGTAAGTTCTACGACTATAAAATCAAACTGGTGATGCACGGAGAGCCGGTGGGATGGGGAAAGGAAGGATGTGATTTTGTGAACGAAGAAAAATTGCCGCTTGAAGTGCGTGCGCAGCGTGGCCGTGTGTCGGAGTTGGAGGCCGGTCATTGTGCTTTGCGGGAGACGGTTATCGTGTACCGCCGCCGTATTTCCATATTGGATAAGCAGTTGAAACTTTTGAGTCATTACCCGTTGCAAGGGTTTAATGATATCATCCGTATCAACCTGCGGGATTTCTTGCGGCGGATGGACAGTCCTCATGTCCCGGTTTATATGAATGAAGGGAAAGGAGAGTTTCATACGCAGGCAGCCGAGAAGGTTTATTATGTCCATTTCGTCATGCGTTATCGTTATCAGGGCAAGACCGGTTATCGCAGGTTTCGGATCACACTGACCCGAAGGGGAATCAAGGGGTTGATGGAGTGGTGAAGATTCGCATCCTGAAATGATTTGTAAGATTCGGATACGAAGTTGTTTCGCGTACATTAAGAACATGTTACGATGAGGTATTGTCTCGGAAGATTCATCTTTTTGTAAGCTTTTTGAAATGTAATGTGCCTACTTTTGCAGCGAACAAAAAGAGGCATAAGAATGAGTTTATCGAAAAAGCGTAATTTGACTGTAGCGTTGATGACCGCCGTCGTGGCGGTAGCCCAGGCAGGCGACATCAAGGGCGTGGTCATCGACAAGGAAATGAACGAACCGCTGATGGGTGCTTCCGTGCGCATTGCCGGTACGCGCATCGGCACTACGGCCGACATCAATGGAAATTTTCATTTGCGTGGATTGAAGAAGGGAACCTATACCTTGGAGGTTTCCTATGTTTCGTTTTTCCCCCAGAAACTGACGTTGCAAGTCCCGGCCAAGGGGGATGTGGCCGTGAAGGTCGAGATGGCTACTGATGACAAACAACTGAACGAAGTGACCGTTACCGCGCGCAAGAACTTGGAGTTGGAGCGTGCCTTGCTGGCTGAACGCCAGAACGCGGTGCTTTCCATTGAAAACCTTGGTGCAAGCGAAATGTCTATCAAAGGTATTTCCAACGTACAAGAAGGAGTGAAAAAACTTACCGGTATCTCCATCGCCGAAGCCGGCCAGTTGATTGTGCGCGGTTTGGGTGACCGTTACAGTTCCACCACGCTCAATGGGCTTCCCATCGCTTCACCCAACCCGGATAACAAACTGATACCGTTGGACATCTTTCCTTCTTCCGCCGTGCAGAACATCACGGTGAGCAAGGTGTACGAGGCCAGTGCGTTTGCCGACTATTCCGGTGCCCATGTGGACATCAGCACCAAAGAAGGCGGCACGAAGGATTTTTTCAACATATCCTTCGGTACCGGCGGTAAGGTGGGGACGGTCTTTGGCGACTTCTATCAGATGGATAGGGCGAATACGATGTTCAAGACTCCTTCTATGGACCGGAAGGCCATGGATTTGCCGCTTTCCGATTACCGGCAGTACAGTCGTAATCATAATATCTTCCCCACCACATTCGAAGTGAATAAGTCTTCTGCTATACCCGACTTGAACGGTAGTTTCGGTTTCGGCCGCACTTTCCGGTTGGGGCGCAACAAGATGGATGTGTTGGCTACTTTCGGTATTGATACCGACAACGAAAGTCTGGATAATGCTTATGTCCGCACTTTCGAGGCGTCAGGTACGGAGATGAGCCGTTTTGATTACGATTCTTTTACCCAAACGCTCAAGATGGCCGGTTTGGCCAGTGTGGGCTATTCGTTCCGCAAGGCCGACCGCGTGGGCTTCTCGGCCTTTTATGCCCGTAATGCGGTGGACAGCTATATGGCGCGTCAAGGGCATGACGAGGAAGGCATCCGCTTGAAAGGCAGTAACCAAAACAGCCATGTGTATGAATTGCAGAATTACCAGTTGACCGGGCACCACGTGTTGGGCAAGTGGGATACGGATTGGAGCGGTTCGTATAGTAAGACTTCCAGTGAGGAACCCGACCGTCGTCAGGTGATGTTCCGGCAGATGTCCGACGGTACTTGGGATTTGTTCAAGCTCAATGCCCAGGAAACCATGCGCTATTTCGGCAAGTTGGACGAGGACGAATGGGTGGGTGACGTACAGGCGCAGTACCGCTTTTCCGATGAAAACAAGTTGAGGTTCGGTGCGGCCTTGCGTGACAAGACGAGGGATTTTACCTGCACGAGCTTCTATTATAACTTGAAAGAGATGGAGTCTCTTAATGTGACCGACATCTATCATACCGACGGTTACTTGAACTTCGAGAACGTGCAGAACGGTAGCATTACCATCAACCGCAGCCATCAGAAACGCAATGAGTACTCGGCCGGTAGCCGCATCTGGGCCGGTTTCATCGAGGCCGACTATTATCCGGTGAAGGCCTTGCTGGTGAACTTGGGCGTACGTATGGAAAGCACGCGTCAATGGGTGAAATACTATAATGACGGTGGCATGGAGATGCGGCGCGACCTGAACACCGATGAGTTTTTCCCGGCCTTGAATCTTAAGTACACGTTCGACAAGAAAAACAGCTTGCGTCTGGCGGCTTCGCGTACGGTGACACGGCCTTCGTTTGTCGAGATGGCTCCTTTCCTTTATCAGGAGTCTTATGGCGGCACCCAAGTACGTGGTAATGAAAACCTGGACAACGGTTACAACTACAACATAGACTTACGTTATGAGTTCTTTCGTCCGTCGTCCACCGACATGGTGGCCGTCACGGCCTACTACAAGTATTTGGACAGTCCTATCGAGCGTACGCAGACTACGTCCGGTGGTGCCATGATGCATTCTTTCCAGAACGCGTCCGACGGTTTGGTTGCAGGGGTTGAAGTGGAAGCACGCAAGGAAATAGTGAAAGACTTGAAAGCGGGAATCAACGCGTCCTACATGTACACCAACGTAAACCTTCCGGAAGGTGGGGTTTACACCAATGCCGAACGTCCGCTGCAAGGTGCGTCGCCCTACCTGATGAATGCCGATCTCACCTATTCGCCTAAGTTCGGAAAGGAAAGCCAGCTCACCGTGGCCTTGCTCTACAACTTGCAAGGCGAGCGCATACAGGCTGTGGGTATACAGGGTATCGGTGATGTGAAGCAACTCACTCTCCATACGTTGGATTTCAATGCCAATGTGAAGTTCAACGCTCATTGGAGCGTGAAGTTCTCGGCCAAGAATCTTTTGAATACCGATGTGGTGTTCCGTCAGGAGATACCGAGTAAGAATACCGAGGTGGAAGTGGAGCGCTTTAACGAAGGTGTGGGGTTGAGCTTCGGAGTGACGTATACATTATAAAAGTAGTAAAAGCATAAATTAATTCAATTCAAAACTTTAAAAAGAGAGAAAGATGAAAACAAATTTCATGAAAGTTTCCACGTGGGCTATGGCTCTGTGCGCTTCTATGGCTGTGTTTACGGCTTGTAACGACGACGAGAACGGAACTACACCGCCTCCCGCTCCGAGTGTTGAAAACTTGGGCGGCATCGTGACGGAAAACATGACCCTCACGGCCAATACGGAGTACAAGCTGACCAGTCAGTTGCAGGTAAAGGCCCCCGCCGTACTTACCATCGAAGAAGGTGTGAAGATAACGGCAGCCGACAGCGAAGATCCTATTTACATTCTGATTGAGCAAGGAGCCAAAATCAATGCAGTGGGCACAGTGGAAAATCCTATCGTGATGACGGCCGAAAATAAGACTGCCGGTGGTTGGGGCGGTTTGCACATCTGCGGTTATGCTCCCACCAATGCGGGTTCGGGATTTTCTGAAATCGGTAATGCCGCTTATGGCGGCAATGATGCCAATGATAATTCCGGTGTGTTGAAGTATATACGTTTGGAATATACGGGTTTTGCTCTGGATGACGAACACGAGTCCAACGGCATTTCTTTCTACGGTGTGGGTGCCGGAACCCAGGTGTCGTATGTGCAGACTTACGTAGGTGCCGATGACGGTTTGGAGTTCTTTGGCGGTACGGTGAATGTAGACCATTGCGTAGTAGTGGATTGCACGGACGATAGTTTCGACTGGACAGAAGGTTGGAGCGGCACGGCTACCAACCTTGTGGCTTACCAGACCGATGCTTCCTGCGACTGTTTGATTGAAGCCGACAACAACGGCGACAATTTCGATGCAACTCCGGTGGCTCACCCCACTTTGCGCAACCTTTATTTGGTGGGCAACGGCAGCAGCGAGAACAAGCGCGGCATCCGTTTGCGTGCCGGTACACGGGCTAATATCGACGGCGCGAAGGTAGCGGGCAAGCCTAATCCGCTCACTATTGAAACGACGCAGACCGACGATGCTTTGGCCAACGGTACTTCCGTGTTGAAAAATGTACAGATTGCAGGTGTGTTGAAGAACGACGTGACGGGTGGAAAATATCTTTCGGCCAATTTCCTGACAGGACAAGGCAATGCTGAAAACGCCCAGATAGCCACGACGTGGGACGATGTGGCCGGTGATTTGTCTTTCGCTTGGTTGAATGACGCTTGGGTGACGGCTGTTCAATAAGCAATATCTTTATTTTAAAAGACAATCCCTCGGAATGCACAGTGGTGCAACCGGGGGATTGTTTCGGTTTTTCCGTATGCCTTTTGTTTATCGGATACTGACGGTGCACGGGCTGTCCAATTCGGTTTTCCACAGACGCAAGTAATCGAACCATGCTTTGCTGTTCTTGAAACCGTCTTTTTCACGCCGGGCACACACGGTGATGTAGTAACGGATATGCTTGTCGGCATCGGTACCTAATAGGGTGAGGTAATTGAACTCGTCTTCTTTCATTTCCTTGCGGCAGGCTTTGTCGGTGTACAGACCCAAGCCGACCCATTCGTCATGTTCCGGTGTACTTTTTTCTGGGACGTTGTTCCCCCAACTGCCGCAAAGGCCGTCTTCCTGCATGAAGCCGGTGGAGTGGCGTTCCAGTTTTTGTATGCCCGTGCAGAAGGTCGCGTCCGGCGAAGCGCCGTCGATGCGGATGTCCACCTCCACGTCGCGGTGTCCGGCATAGAGTGTGTAGCGTTGGGTCATGTGCAACGTTTGTCCGTGGTATATCCATCCGCCGTCGGCTACTTCCACTACGGTACGTACCGGTCCGTCGGCCAGGATGGTCTGCCTGCGCCAAGCCACGGTGTCGATGTAGCAGGGTTTGTCGTTTTGGTAACCCCGGAACGAACCTGCGCCCACAGACTGTCCGGCCCAGAGGATGTCACAACCGTATCCTTGTGCCAGTTGTTCGGGCGTGGTGTAGAATCCGGTGCTGTCCATCTCCAACCGGTAGGAGGTTTTGCCGTACAGGTCGATGCTTTGCCGGTTGTCCATGTAGATGCGGAACGCTGCCAACCGGCTTTCGAAAACCGCACCGTGCCCATAGATACTGTTGTACATGTCCAACAGATCGGCATTGCCGGGATAGGTGATGGATTTCACTTCCGGATGCTTTCCTTTTTCGTCGTGCAGTTTCAGGTAAGCGCGTGTTTCGCGAGGGTAGCTTCGGGGAGCGTCCGCATCGGACAGCGTGATGTGGTACACGGCCTCACCTTGCGCCGGGATGTCGGCCGTGAAGGCCAGTTCGTCGGCTCGGAAGTCGCCGTTCAGGTCGTCCGCTTGCGAGGGGATTTCCCGTCCGTCGCAGACGACTTTGGCAGACCGGACATGCAGGCCGTCGGCATGGCGGTGCAGGTCGACCACCACCGGATAGGCTTTGCGTGCCATCCTCGTGGGATTGGATATGCGTACTTCCCGTATGATTTCACGGGCTTGTCCCGTTCCTGCGCAGGACAAGCCTATCAGGAACAAGGCCGATAATGAGAGTCTCATGGCCATATCTGTTTATTCTACGGCTTCTCCTTGCCCGTCTTCAGTGAGGTAGAAGAGCGGAGAAGGGTTTGTTTGTTTCACCTTATAATAATGTAAACCGCTGTCGTTCGTGCGCGGATACCAATGGCCGAGCAAACGTATCATTTCTGCGCCGGCCCAGATGACGGGACCGTAACCGTGGGCAGCCTGATAGTTGGCCGGACGGTAGTAGTAGAACGCTGGATCAAATCCCATTCCTGTACCCACGCAAGTACCGTTCACTTGCCCGCCCTCCTTGATTTGCGTACTGACGGCATGCCATCCGAGTTGCGCCACCGGGCCGTAAGTGATGCCTTCTATCCATCCTTTGTTGATGGCGTGGGCGATGCAATATACATAAATGGCCGTGGCTGAGGTTTCTAAGTAGGAATCGCTGCGGTCCACAAGCTGATGCCAGAAACCTTCCGAACTTTGGTAAGCCGCCAACCCCTTGATGTGGCGGCGCAGTTGTTCGAGCAGGAACGGGCGGTCGGGATGGTCTTCGGGCAGGGCGTCGAGCAGTTCGCAGTTGGTCACTATGGCCCATCCGTTGGCACGTGCCCAATGGAAGGTGGGCTGCTGCGCCAGTCCTTCCACGTAGCCGTGACGGTAAAGCCCCTTTTCCGGGACAAACATGCGGTCGATGAACTGTCGGCTGACCTTGGCCGCCTCGTTGAAATATCTTGTAGATTCCTCCTTTTTATAAATGCCACGATAAGCCAAAGAAGGGACTCCCATGAACATGTCGTCCAACCAGATGGTGTTGTGTTGCGGGCGGTGGCGTGCGAATGTGCCGTCGGGCAGGCGGTATTGTCCGTGTTCGATGAAAGCGAAATAATTTTCTATCAGGTCGGACAGCGGCAAGGACGGGTCGGCGATACGTGCCTTCATCATGGCGCAACACATGGCTCCGGCATCGTCCAATGCTTTCGGGTGCAGGATTTGTTCCATCTGTGCGTCGGTATCTTTGTATTGTTCGTAAAGCTTGCGGAATCCCGGAGCGACTTCGGCCAGGAATTTGAAACGGCGGACGACGTAATCCTTGTATCGGTCATCTCCCGTCACTTCGGCGGCATCCAGCAATGCCTGATAAGTCACGCCCCATTCATAGCTCCCGATGCGGAACGCGCCCCGGTCGAGTGTGGCGCCGTGGGGAATGTGCCGGTAGTCGGTCACTTCTTTGCCGTCGGCGTCCAATACGCGTACGGGAGTATGCTGCTCAATGTAGGCGAATACCCGGTCGATGTCCGTCTTGACTTGTTCAGCGGTCAGGTCGCCGTAGGGTACTTTGTATTCCGGTCGGAGCAGGTGCAACGGAGTCGTCATGTCGTTGATTTCGGTTTCCTGCGCCGTGACGGAGTGACCGAGGGCCAGGATGCCTGCGGCAAGGAGGCAGGTTTTGCAGATGGTTTTCATGCGTTTCGTTTATAAAATCAGGTTAATAATCAGGGCAGGCTTGCTGTAAAGGCACAAGCAACCCAAATGCAAAATTAGGAATAAATCCATAACGGGAAAGGGCAATCCCACAGATTTTTTGAATTTCTTTTCCGGGAAAATTGGATATTACGGAAGTTATGCTGAATTTTGCATGTAGATAATCGTAAGATCATGAAAAACCTGATTTCAATTTTGTGCATGGGGCTGTCCATGCTTTCCATGGGACTTTATGGTAAAAACAAGGTGTCGGGCGACTTGCGTTGGGTCGGTACGCGCCCTCCGACGGATTGTCCGGTCAGTTTGGGCATCCCGTTCCTGAAAGGGGAACTGGAGGCCGACGGCCGGGTGGTATTAAATGACCGGGACGGCGCGGACATCCCGTCGGACTGTTGGCCGTTGGCTTATTGGCCGGACGGGTCAGTCAAGTGGCTCGGAGTGGCTGCGGTGGTGCCCGGAGAGGTGGAGGGCATCCGTTTCGAGACCGCCGGAAAAAAGCATAAAGCAGAAAACCGTTCCGGGGCAAAAGTACGGGTGGACGAGGCTGGCTCTTTCTTCCGGGTGTCCACAGGCAAGGTGGAGGCTTATGTTCCCAAACGGGGCAGTTGTCTGCTCGACAGCCTCCGTTGCGAAGGGAGAACGGTAGGCGGACAGGCTGCTTTGCTGTGCTCCACGCAGGACCATCCGTCGGCTGAAGGAGAGGCGGTACTGCATTTTACCGACTATCGCGGACAAGTGGAACGCGTCACGGTGGAACGTGCGGGGGATATCCGAGCATTGGTGCGGATAGAAGGCCGTTATGCGAACGATGCCATGGGACGAAAATGGCTTCCGTTCACCGTACGCTTTTATTTTTATGCCGGGAGCGAACAAATCAAGATGGTACATTCCTTTGTGTTCGACGGCGATATGGACCGTGATTTCATCCGTAGCTTGGGTATCCGTTTCGAGGTTCCCATGCGCGAGGAGGTCTATAACCGCCACGTGGCCTTTGCTACAGCCGATGGCGGGGTATGGGCGGAACCGGTGCAGCCTTTGAACGGGCGGCGCATCCTGACATTGGACGGGGACAAAGGTTGGCAGGGGAGGCAGATGCGTGGCGAACGCATACCGGCCTATGAGAAGTTCGATGCCAAGAACCGTCATCTTCTCGACCATTGGGCGGTGTGGAACGGTTTCCGTTTGAGCCAGACGACGGCCGACGCTTTTTCTATCCGTAAACGTACGCATGCCGACCGTCCGTGGATAGGGACTTTCTCGGGAACCCGTGCGCCGGGTTATGTATTTGCCGGAGACGTAAGCGGCGGATTGGGCGTGGCTCTGAAAGATTTTTGGCAATCCTATCCCACGGCTTTGCAGGTGGACAATGCCGCTGCCCGGAATGCCCGTCTGACCGTATGGATGTGGAGTCCCGATGCGGAACCGATGGACTTGCGTCATTACGACAATGTGGCGCACGATTTGGAGGCCAGTTATGAGGACGTGCAGGAAGGGATGAGCACGCCCTACGGTGTGGCGCGTACTCACACGTTGACTCTCGTTCCGTCTGTGGCTTATGGGGGAAAGGAGACGGTAGCCCGGACGGCGGTCATGTTAGCCGAAGATGCCCCCTTGTTGTGCACACCGGAATACCTCCATGCCAAGCATGCCTTCGGGGTGTGGAGCCTGCCCGACCGGAGCAACCTGAAGCGGGCACGGGTGGAGGACCGTCTGAAAGACTATTTGGACTATTACGTGAAGGCTGTCGATCAACATCGCTGGTACGGTTTCTGGAACTACGGTGATTTTATGCACACCTACGATTCCGTGCGTCATACATGGCGGTATGACGTGGGCGGGTACGCATGGGACAACACGGAACTGGCCTCCAATATGTGGTTGTGGTACAGTTTTCTGCGCACCGGCCGTGCCGACCTTTGGCGGATGGCCGTGGCTATGAGCCGCCACACGACGGAGTGCGACGTGTATCATCTCGGACCTTTTGCCGGATTGGGGTCGCGTCACAACGTGAGCCATTGGGGCTGTGGAGCGAAGGAGGCACGCATCAGCCAAGCGGCATGGAACCGTTTCTATTATTATTTGACCACGGATGAGCGCAGCGGTAACCTGATGACAGAAGTGCGCGATGCCGAACAGAAACTTTATGACATCGATCCGATGAGGCTGGCTCTGCCGCGTGAGAAGTATCCTTGTACGGCACCGGCACGCCTGCGTGTCGGTCCCGATTGGTTGGCTTACGTCGGAAACTGGATGACGGAATGGGAACGGACGGGCAACACGGCTTACCGCGACAAAATCATCGCTGGCATGAAGAGCATTGCGGCCTTGCCCCACGGCATCTTCACCGGGCCGGGCGTATTGGGCTTCGACCCTGCCACGGGTGTGTTGAGCTACGAGGGAGACCCTGATTTACAGCGCACTGAACATTTGATTACCATCATGGGCGGTTTCCAAGTGATGAACGAGCTGATGGAAATGATAGACTTGCCGGAATGGAACCGCACGTGGCTCACCTTTGCCAGGGAATACAAGGAGAAGGCGCGCACGATTACGCACAATCCTTTCCCTGTGACACGCCTTACGGCTTATGCCGCTGCCAAAACGGGGAATAGGGAACTGGCTGCCGAGGCTTGGGATGAATTGTGGCACGTGTGGCATAATGACAAACCTTTCACGGTGCGTCGTGTGGAGGTGCCCGAAGTTCCAGCACCGGTGGACGAGAATCCCGTGGTGTGCACCAACGATGCGGCCACATGGAGTCTGGCCGCCATCTACATGCAGGAAGTCATTCCCGAATAGCTAAAAACAGCCTTTCTTGTCGTATTTTGCTTCGGAGTGTGCTCGTAAGTTGCGCGAACAGGGCACTTGTTGCGGACAGGTCACGGTGTTTGCTTATACCAGCCGTTTCCGGACGGATGTTTCCGGCAATATGGTTCAACAACAGGTACGTATGCCTGTACCGACACAGGATGCGGCCGAAATCGTACATGCGGCTTTGAAAGCGTTGCGGTTGCATGCGTATGACGGGCATTTCGATTACAAGAAAGTCGGCGTTATCGTTTGGGATTTGTCACCGCGTGAAGCGGTTCAGACGGATTTGTTTGATAAGTTGGATCGTGGAAGGCGTGGGGCATTGATACGGGCTGTTGACGAGATAAACCGTAAGAACGGGCATAACGCGGTGAAAGTGGCAGCATTGGGGACCGGACAGAAATATGCTTCGGAGAGGCAATACGTTTCGCGACGTTATACGATGACTCTGGACGAGGTCTTGGTGGTGAAAGTGTGAGAGCTTCAGTTTACCTTTTTGTGTTATTTTATGCTAAAATGAGCTTTAGCCCCGTTTTTTTCTCCTGATTTTCATTCTGATATTGGAAACATTTGCTTCCTTTGTAAGAGGAAGAAAAACAATTTTTAGGAACCTTTTAAATTTTAAGAATCATGAGAAACGTTTACTTTACTTCATTACTGATGCTTTGCATGAGTGTCCATGTGAAAGCCGGAGATTGGATGAAACGTCTGCCGGACAATCTTTTTGTATCCCAAGTTTCTATACCCGGAACGCATGATGCCGCTACGGGGAATGGGGTTACTTTGGCTTCCTATTCTCAATGTCAAGATATAGATGTGGCCACGCAGTGGTCTATCGGAATCCGTGCTTTCGATTTCCGTCCGAAAGTTAAAGGCGATTATTTGAATATCAACCATGGGATTGCTGTGACCAATCTTCGTTTCGACGATGCCTTGTACCTGTTGCGGGATTCGTTGAAGGAGCATCCATCCGAATTTGCGGTGATCCATTGTTTGTATGCCTCTGGTTACGATAGTGACAAAACCAAATACGAAACCATGTTGCGCGAATTATTGTCGCGTGAGGATTTGAAGGACTATTTCGTTCCGTTCCGGCGGGACTTGACGGTAGGGGATATGCGTGGAAAGATCTTACTGTTGAGCCGTGACCAATATGCTGGCAAACCGATAACAGGTGGTTTTTTCCAAAGCTGGTGCGGTTGGTTGGACTGGAATGCACAGTCTTCTTGCAATATTATAGGGGAGAGCGCGGCATCGGATTATAAATCTCCTTTGTGGGTGCAGGATTATGCCAATACGAAAGATAGCGAAGGAGGTGTGGCCAAGAAGGTAAGCGCGGTAACCGAGATGCTGGAGCATAGTACGAAACATGTGACAAAAGACGAGTCGGACGTGGTGTGGGTGTTTAACTTTGCATCGGCTTATCCCGGGTCGATATCCATGGCGAATGGCTATCGTGAGAATGCGACCTACACGAATGCGGCTATTATAGAGTATTTGCAGACGCATGAAGCGGGGCCTACGGGAGTTATTCTGATGGATTATTGTGTGGACAGGAGTCCTAACGAGGTGGATGGAAAGTACCTGACGCGTGGGCGCGAGTTGGTGGATACCTTGATTGCCAACAATTACAAATGGTTGGAACGTAGAAATAAGACGGTGTACGACAAGGCTTTGGAACGGATAGACAAGCTTTATGAGCAGTTGCAGGAGGCTCAAGAGAGTATTGCAACCGAATGTGCGGACGTGGCTGCCGAATTTGAGGATGAATTGGCTGCGGCAAAGGAAGTTATCGATCAACAAAAATATGAGATCGACAGTTTATATGCCGGATGGCTGTTCACGGAAAGTTATACGGTCGATTATACCGGGACCTATAGGATTATAAGGCAAATCGAGAAAGATGCGGAGAAAGCTCAGGCTGAATTTGATGAGGCATCGGGCATTCATGCGGTACAGGCTGAGCATATAGGAAACGATTGTCAGATATTCTCACTCACCGGAGAACGTTTGGATGCTCTTCGTCGTGGTACGGTCTGCATCGTGAAGTTCCCAGACGGTAAGGTGCGGAAGGTCGTTTGCAAATAAGGCTGCTCCCAATATTGGGCATAGGCAAGCCGGATTGGGCTTACGGAAGTCAAGCCGGTTGGTAAATAAGGAGGATACACTTGAATGGCAGAAGCCGTATGGAGGTATCCTCCTTCTTCATTCTCTCCCCACCAAGGTTTTTCCAAAAACTCCTTTCATCCTTCAGGATGTATGGTAAATGGCTTTCATATAAAGTGTTACGGAATGAAGGATAAGGAGGCCATCTTTCAGCTTCCTTTCATTGCGGAAGGCGGTAAAAAGTTCTCAGCCGAACGATAAATCATTCTCAGCCAAACGATTTATCGTTCGCCGCAGAACGAAATGAAGCATAGCTGAAGGATGTTTGGAACATCTTTCAGCTTGTAACTACAAGGTAATAAGAGACTTGTCATACAGCCTGAAAGATGAAAGGTGTTTTTGGGAAAACTCTGGTAGGGAGGAGAGAGGCTTTTGATGTCCATAAAAAAGAAATCCTGACCACCTCATCAAGAAGTGTTCAGGATTCTTTTTCTGTGCGCCTGATAGGACTCGAACCTACACGCCGCGAAGCACCAGATCCTAAGTCTGGCGTGTCTACCAATTTCACCACAGGCGCGGTAAGACGGCTGCAAAGATAGAAAGATTTATCGGCTTGGCCAAATTATCGTTTCAGAAATTCTCGGGCGGCTTCTATCATCGTATCTTTGTTGCGTGCCAGGTCTTCTTGTGTGAGCGATACGCAAGTGTCCGGTTTGATACCGAACTCGATTTGGTTCATTCCGGCATCGTACATCGGACAGGCGGAGAAGCGGATAGACCATCCGTTGGGGAGTTCGGAAGAAAAGGGGAGACCGGAACCGCCGCCTGTGCGGTCTCCCATAATGGTGACCAAGGGGCATTCTTTCATATCGCGTACGAAAGTATTGGTGGCACTATAACACGAACGGTTGGTCAGCACGATGGCTTTCTTTTGCCAGCGTATGCCTTTCGACGGTTCGATGTATTCGGCTTCGGGGGACGAAAAATCATTGTGTCCTGTTCCGGTTTTATGGGCGATGTAGCCTACCAGTCGTTTTTCGTTGGTGAACCGTTCGGCCAATCGTTCGGCGTAGGTCAGCGTGCCGCCGGAATTGTTACGTACGTCCACAATCAGTCCGTTGCACAAGCGCAGATAATACATGACTTCATCCAGATTGCCTTCACCGATGCCAGAGCTGAAGCTTCCATAATATATATAACCGATGTTGTCGTCGAGAATCTTGTAATACATGCCGGCGGCGATGCGGTAGTCCGTACCCAAATAAACTTGATGGATGCTGTCGTTGAAATTGCTCGGGTAGTCCTCATGCCAGCTCCAGTAACGGCCTACATCGGCTGCGGAATAGAGGTTGACGTGGCCGTCGCGAAGTTCGGACAGCATGTCGCACAAGACTTCGAATAGTTGGGCGGAAGTCATTCCGTCATGTACGCGCGGACGGTATTTGGCATATACCTCGTTCCATGGCAGACATCCTTCCTGCGCCTTGTAGTCGTGGAAACAGTATTGGGTGTCGATAATGCGCCAAAGCGTCTCGAAATTATTGACCGGCGTGTTGTCCGGCTCTTCTTCACGAATGCAACTCGGGCAGAAAAGCAGGGCGAGAATGGCGCAGAATATAAAGATGTAATGTTTCATACCGATGGTGGGTTACAGGATAAACGGGCGGTGTTGCGGCTCTTTGCGTTTGACGAAGCTGAAATGCTTCACGTAGCCTATCATGAAACTATGGTTCCAGATATGGCTGCGCAGTCCGTTCACACGACTTTGGCGGATGTCGCACAAATAGCCGGCCCGGAACGTAAATCCCGCAATGGGAAAGTCCAATGTCAGGAAATGGCGCATGCACGGCGCGTTGCCCGGATAAGTAAAGCATACGTTGCGGTCGTAGTTGCCTAATGACATCTCATAGTAAGACTGTCCGTAGCGTGGGGAGAACATGGCTCCGACGAGCGGCAGGCTGGTTTGGTAGCGGGTGGTGAAAGGTACTTTGCGGATATGGAACGGGTAGACGGCCATCAAGGATACGTCTATGTCGATGTCAGCCTTGGCCTGTACCGGATTGTTGGAATTACGGTTGTTGTAAATCGCCCCCAGTCCGGCATGGACTTCTCCTCCGGCCATCAATCGCAACCGTCCGCCTACGACCCAGTTGTAATGCCAACCGATGGAATAATTTATCTTGCCCCCCAGTTCGTCGGAGTTTCCTGCCCGGTTGGAGGTATAACAAAAAAATCCGTCGAGGATGCTTTGTGTCGTGATGCGTCCGTCTAACCAGTGGGTTTTACGTAAGGTCTCATGCAGAATGCTCAGGTGGGGCCCGGTATAAGTGGAGGGAGACAGGTAAGTCTCGTATAGGCTTGTGCGTCCCGCGCCGAAGAGTGTGGCGTGTGTCGTATAGCGGTTTTCCGGAAGGGGGGCGGCATCTTGGGCTTGGCATGGCCTGGTGCCAAGAAATGTCCCTATGGCTAATAAGAAAATGAGTGCCCGCTCCCTGACGGAGCGGGACATTCGGAACGAAACGGTTGTATAGGCCGGTAAGAGGTGAGACATATTATTCGTCTTCAAAAAGTTTCATTTGCCCGGTAAGCTCATCCACGATGTCGCTTTGGCTTTTACCGGCATCCGGATCCAGATTCTCCTTTTCCGTGTCTTTTTCTTCCGTTTCTCCCGCCACTGCTTCTTCTGTTTCCGGTTCCGGGCGGCGTATGGGTTCCAGTTCGGTAATGGTTTCCGTATCGAACGTAGTGAGCCGTTTGCCTTTCGCTTTGAAACTCTTTACGCCGATGAAACTTTCCGCATCAATTTCCTGTGGGTCGCGGAAACTGTCGTGCCCGCCGAACGTGATTTGCAACCTTGGATAGGCTTCGTCCGTGAGCAAGACGAAGCGGCTGTCCTTGTTTTCTCCCATGAAACTTTGGGGCTTGGTACTCGGTTCGAACGCAAAACGCTTGACGTAAGGATAACCTTGTTGGTCGGCATCGTAGAGAACGGCACACCATATCTTGTCCGGTGAGAACTTTTCGATACGGAGTATACTCGGTTCATAATGGTTGTTTACGTCGAAATTGGTCGTGTAGAACTCTCCGCTTTTCAGGATGACCAAAATCAGGTCTTCGCTGTGGAACTCGCCCAAATATTCTCCCCGCTCATCGTAATTCAGGCGGTTGACATCATGGTCGAACCATACTTTGCGTCCGCCCAAGGTAGAACCGCCGTGGGATTTCAGGCCGATACGCTGTATCTCGTTTTTGCTTAAAATGTTACCCATACTTTGGCGACCTTTGATAGTCACAGTGCTGAAATCCTTTTCCACAAAAATCTTTTTGAGTTTTAGGGCGGGTTTCAGGGTAATTTTGATGACCTCCGCTTCTCCGTTCGGATTGGCCGTGAAGTAGACGACGCGTGAAAAGGGTTTGCCTTGCGTCAGGTCGTATTCACGGTCGCGGGTGATGGAAGTCACATTGAAACGTTTGATGTAGTAGAAACCGTCCTTGCCGTCCCGGTAGGCTACGTTGTAAATCGTCCGTTTGTCGTTGCGCTTGAACACTGCGGCATGGATGATTTCGGCTTTTTTCTTTTCCGCCTTGCTCCTTTCCGTTTCGCCCACGAACGTTTTGTCGCTGATACGGATGACTTTATAAGTTCCGTCGCGGTAGAAAATGATGGCATCGTCGAGATCGGAACAGTTGGCAATGAATTCGTCCTTTTTGAGCGATGTGCCGATAAAGCCCTCTTCGCGGTTGATGTACAGTTTCTCGTTGGCTTCCACCACCTTGGTAGCTACGATCGTATCGAAATTGCGCAGTTCGGTATGACGCGGATGCTCATCGCCGTATTTGGCTTTCAGCATACGGAACCAGTTGCAGGTGACTTCCACCATGTTGTCCAAGTCGCGGTCGATGCGTGCAATCTCATCTTTCATCCGGGCGATGGCGTCGTTGGCCTTGTCTTTATTGAATTTCAGGATTCGGGCCATTTTGATGTCCATCAGTTTGAGGATATCGTCTTGAGTCACTTCCCTTATCATCTGCGGATAGAAAGGCGTGAGCCGTTCGTCGATGTGTGCGCAGGCCGCGTCCATATCTTTGGCCTGTTCGAAGTTGCGGTCTTTGTAAATCCGCTCTTCGATGAATATCTTTTCGAGCGAGGCGAAATGCAGGCTTTCTTGAAGTTCTCCTTTCCGGATGAGCAATTCCTTGCGGAGCAGTCCGAGCGTGTTGTCCACTGAACGTTTCAGCACTTCGCTGACGGTCAGAAAGCAAGGTTTCTTGTCGTCGATGACACAGCAGTTGGGCGAGATACTGACTTCGCAGTCGGTAAAGGCATAGAGGGCATCCAATGCCTTGTCCGAACTTACGCCCGGCGTCAGGTGCACTAAGATTTCCACTTCGGCAGCCGTGTTGTCCTCTACCTTGCGTACTTTGATTTTGCCTTTTTCGATGGCTTTCAGGATGGAGTCGATCAGGGTTGTAGTAGTCTTTCCGTAAGGAATCTCACGGATGGCCAGCGTCTTGTTGTCTATCTTGGTGATTTTGGCACGTACTTTCACTACGCCCCCTCGTCCGCCATCGTTATATTTACTTACGTCGATACTTCCTCCTGTCAAGAAATCCGGGTAAAGTTGAAACGGTTCGTCATGCAGGTAGTTTACGGCGGCATCGCATATCTCGTTTAAATTGTGCGGCAGGATTTTGGAAGACAAACCTACGGCAATGCCTTCCACGCCTTGAGCCAACAGCAGAGGGAATTTGACCGGAAGCGTCACCGGTTCCTTGTTCCGGCCATCGTATGAAAGTTTCCATTCCGTGGTTTTGGGGTTGAACACCACATCGAGGGCGAATTTGGAGAGCCGGGCCTCGATATAACGCGGAGCTGCCGCCGAGTCGCCGGTAAGGATGTTGCCCCAGTTTCCTTGGCAGTCTATGAGCAAATCCTTCTGTCCCAACTGTACCAAGGCATCCCCGATGGAAGCGTCTCCGTGCGGATGGAATTGCATGGTATGTCCCACGATGTTGGCCACCTTGTTGTAGCGCCCGTCGTCCATACGCTTCATGGAGTGCAGGATGCGGCGTTGTACCGGTTTGAAACCGTCATTGATGTGGGGCACGGCCCGTTCGAGAATCACGTAAGAGGCATAATCCAGAAACCAATTCTGATACATTCCGCTCAAGTGGTGCGTGATGCTGTCGTGAGGACTTGTTTCCGGTTGGTAATTGGAGTGTGCGTCATTTTCCTCTTCCGGGCTTCCCGTAGTCAGGTCTGTCAACTCGTCTTTGTCTTCGCTCATATTTATGTCGATTATATATCTATTTTAACGCAAAAATAACATTTTAATGAAAAAAAAGGCGTACTTTTGCGAAAGATTTATCAATATTTTACGAATAGAGTATGGCTCAGGAAGATGTATTCAAGAAAATAGTGTCACATTGTAAGGAATACGGTTTCGTGTTTCCTTCAAGCGACATCTATGACGGATTGGGTGCCGTGTATGATTACGGTCAGAACGGTGTGGAGTTGAAAAATAACATCAAGCAATATTGGTGGCAGAGCATGGTGTTGCTGCACGAGAACATCGTAGGTATCGATGCCGCCATCTTCATGCACCCTACGACGTGGAAGGCCAGCGGACACGTGGACGCATTCAACGACCCTTTGATTGACAACCGCGACAGCAAGAAGCGTTATCGTGCGGATGTATTGATTGAAGACCAGATTGCCAAGTACGAAGAAAAGATAAACAAAGAAATAGCCAAGGCGGCCAAGAAGTTTGGGGATAGCTTTGATGAGCAGAAGTTCCGCGAAACCAATCCCCGCGTGTTGGAACATCAGCAGAAACGCGATGCGTTGCACCAGCGTTACAGTGATGCGATGAATGCGGGCGACCTGAATGAACTGAAACAGATCATCTTGGATGAGGGTATCGTGTGCCCCATCAGCGGCACGCACAATTGGACTGACGTCCGCCAGTTCAATCTGATGTTCAAGACCGAGGTCGGTTCTACGGCCGAAGGTTCTTCCACTATTTACCTGCGTCCGGAAACCGCCCAAGGCATCTTCGTGAACTACCTGAACGTGCAGAAGACGGGGCGCATGAAGCTGCCTTTCGGTATCGCACAGATCGGCAAGGCGTTCCGCAACGAAATCGTGGCCCGTCAGTTTATTTTCCGTATGCGCGAGTTCGAGCAAATGGAGATGCAGTACTTCGTGAAGCCCGGCACGGAGCTTCAATGGTTCGAAACGTGGAAGAAGACCCGTATGGCTTGGCATCAGGCATTAGGCTTCGGAGCGGAAAACTACCGTTTCCACGACCATGAGAAACTGGCGCACTATGCCAATGCGGCCAGTGACATCGAGTTCCACATGCCTTTCGGTTTCAAGGAAGTGGAAGGTATCCATAGCCGTACGAATTTTGATTTGAGCCAACATGCCAAGTATTCGGGCAAGAAGATAGAATATTTCGACCCCGAAACGAACGAAAGCTATACGCCGTACGTCATCGAGACCTCTATCGGAGTGGACCGTATGTTCCTTTCCATCATGTGCCACAGCTATGAGGAAGAGAAACTGGAAAACGGAGAAATTCGCGTGGTGCTCAAGTTGCCGGAGGCATTGGCGCCGGTAAAACTGGCCGTCATGCCGTTGGTAAAGAAAGACGGTCTGCCGGAGAAAGCGCACGAAATCATCAGCAACCTGCGTTTCCATTTCAACTGCAAATACGATGAGAAGGATTCTATCGGCAAGCGTTACCGCCGTCAGGATGCCATCGGTACGCCGTATTGCGTGACAGTGGATTACGATACGTTGAAAGACAATACCGTGACGTTGCGTCACCGCGACACGATGGAGCAGAAGCGGGTGAACATTGCCGACTTGCAAGGTATCATCGAAGACCGTGTGAGCATCACTTCGTTGCTGAAAAAGATTATGTAACCCTGCCTAAAAAAGACAGACATTAATGAAAAAAGGTTTATTGTATCTGGCAGTCGTCATCTTCTCCGTGTGTACCTTGGGGGCTTGCAAGGAGGAAGACGATACGTATGATGCTTATGCGAATTGGCCTGCCCGTAATGCCGAGTATTTTGCTCAAATCGCTGCCGAAGCCCGTGATTCCATTGCCCGGGCAAAGGGACAGTATGGCGAACGTTGGGAAGAACATTGCAACTGGCGCATGTTCAAATCGACGACCAAGTCGCAGAATGCGGCCGGGGCGTTGACCGATTCGATTTGTGTATATATTGAACAGCGGGGTGCGGGGACGGAAAGTCCGACATGGTCCGACACGGTCCGTGTCAATTACCGGGGCTATCTGATGCCTACCCAAAATATGGTAAACGGAGAATGGGTGGAAGAGCGTAAGGTGTTCTCCCAGTCTTTCATGGGTGAACTGGACAATCAGATTGCCGTGCCGGCCAAGATGGGAGTATCGAGTGCCGTAGCCGGATTTGCCACGGCTTTGCAATACATGCATAAAGGTGATGTCTGGTGGGTATATATACCGTCTGAACTGGCTTACGGAAGCCAGTCGACAGGTTCGGTGCTGCCTTATTCCACTTTGACGTTTTATGCCAATCTGGTAGAGTATTACGAACCGGGAGAGGACGTTCCGGACTGGAAATAGAAAGTATGTTGAAATATATAATCCTTATAAACGAATGACACAGCAGATAAGATAAACCAAATTCTTCCTCTATTGTGTCATTCGTTTTTTTCAAATCAAAGTCCCTTGTTCACCAATAGGTAGTGTACTAATGCCCAGTCTTGATCATTGGCATATTCGTCATAGAATTGTGCTTTTATTCCGTTTACTTCGTGTGGATAAACATAGGCACAGGAGGCTTTGCCATCTTCGAAGAATAGACAGAGGTTGTTACGGACTATTTCTTCTGCACGTTGTTGATAAGCAGCCTTCCCCGTGCATTGGGCATAAAGATGAAAGACTTCGGCCGTAATCGTACTCCAATAGTGCGGCATCGTATCGCCAAAGAGTTCCCGTTTGCCGAACCAGTAACCATCCCAATGGCGAATGCTGATGTCATGGAGATAATAGCTGGGTTGACAACCGTTAAAGGCTTCCAATACTGGTAATTGTCGTTGGGCTTCGTCGAAGTATTTTCGAATACCTGTTTCAATGTATAGTTGTAGGAGGAATTGTAGGGCGGGAGCCACAATGCTTTGTTCGTAGTTCACTTCATGTTTAGGGTAATTCATTCCGTTTTTAACGAAGACATCGCCGCTTTTGATAAATTCGTCTTTAAGATGCTCGTACTCATTTGTCATACCGGCTTTTTTCAGTGATTGCAGTCCCAGACACACCGGAATATTAATGGCATAAAAACCGTAACCGAACTGCCGGAACATGGAACATAAGGTTTGGTAGCCATCGATAGCATATTGTTTATTGCCTGTCACTTTATACATTTGGAAATATAGTTCGGCTACCCACATGTAATTGTATCCCCTGTTCCGTCCTTTTTGGTCAACACTGGAATAGGTCGTATAATCTTCCGTTTGTAGGCGTTCACGAACAAAACGGACATATTTTAGAAGTGATTCTTTCAGTTCGGGTTTATGGGTCAACAAGTATTGTTTTGCCAATAAAATACCCATTCCGAGGCGTTCTGCTCCTTCATCGCGGTCTACCGGGTTGCAGTTCGGAGTGTCATTCTTATAAATACGGTTAGCTTCGTTATCGTATACCATATAAGCACCGTATCGCATATCGTTTGTATCGTTCATTTGCTGGTGCGTACGGATGAACTCCGTGCGTTTCTCTATTAATTTATCGAAAGAAGAATGTACCAGACAGTCGGCATGCGTACGTCGGCCATTGTTGTACAGGATTTCAAAGCGGACTTCCCCCGGTTGTTCCATGATGGCTTCTGCCTTCCAGACACGGCCTTTTTGTTTTATCTTTATGGGTTTACCGTTTTTCAGAAGTTTGACATCTTTCAGTGGATACTGGCTACGGAGTTCGATTTCGGCTTTTTCTCCTTTTTCGAACATGTATTTGTTGCATGACATCCATACACTTCCTTGCTGAAGCAATTTGTTTTTAAAATCTTCATTTCCGAGATGTGGAAAGAGAGACCATTGGATGGAATAGGAACTTCCGGATTGAAGTAACGTATCAGGTAAGTTGAGTGCTATGACTCCACGAGTATGAGAGTTTCCTTTATCTATGCCTCGTTCCAAGATATCGTAACTTTTGATACTTCCTTCGGTTAATACCAGTCCGAGATGTGGCGCTGTACCACCCATGCGCAGCGCATTGACGTATGCTGCACTTTCACCGTCCCAAATATGGGCATGGGTACGTGAATGAATACAAGTCGTTGCATCGGGGTAATTGTCGTTAAAAGGAGTATAGATACCGATATCGCTGATTCGTGTACATGTCTGGCCGGTATTGGTAAAGGTGTAACGCTCGGTTAATCGGTCATGGTCCAGTGAACGTTTCACATCTATTCGTATGTTTCCCACCCGGTAGACCTGTGTTTGCTCAAAAGAGGATGTTTTTTTATCCCACGGAGTATAAGATGTGGGAGATGTGGAAACAGGCTTTTTCCATTCGTATTTTACTTTTTTATTTTCACTCTCAAGGGTGAGATATCCCAGTCCCCAACCGTATTTTTCGGTTATCCAAGGATATTGGCTACCATCCGTTTGGAGTATCCAATTCATATTTTGAGGATCGTGGTCGAGGATAAGCTGGTTTATAGCGCCTGTTTGGGTATTGATTTTGATATGAATACTGTGTTCGTCTGCTTGGACGGAAGGATTGACTGACAGTACACATAAAACGACTGCCATGTATGGCTTATAAAAATATTTGTTCATTATGCTTATGTTTTGTTAAAAATGAATAGAGAGTGTGTTATAGACACACTCTCTTTGTCCTATTTGGATAGGATTTATTCTACGGGCATACCGTATGCGGTGAGCTCATAGACACCATCGGCCCAGGTGGCCGGATTATTGTTATGCACATTGATGATTCTCAGTACCGTTAACCTGAGGTATCTGTAAGCCGACGAGTCCGTGACAGGGAGTATCTGGAAACCTACTTGCCAGTTGTCCGTTCCGTCTACCAAGGTTTGAAAGTGCTCGCCGTCCACACTCCCTTCGATCGTGTATTTATATGCCGTTTCCGAGCCGTTGACCAATTTGGTTGACAAGTTGAGCTCCGATATCTTGGCCTTTTTTTGCATATCTATGGTCAGGACATACGGGTACGTACTGTTCTGGAAGTAAACGGAAGAATTCATGTCGGCTCCGTCCGTGATGCAGGATGCCGTATGAGGATTGGCACCAACCGTGGTGGTAGAGACCGGTGCGTTAAGCGTAAGGTTCCTGCCGTTTTGTACGGGGACAATGCCGTATGAGTCATGAAATTCGATATAACGGTAATAATCCATGGAAGCATAGCCTTTGTTGAATTTGGCTACGGATATTCTCGGGAAATTCCCGTCCGGGTCTTTATGGTGGTACTGGGCGCCCCAATGGTAGCTCCACACGCCGAATGTTTCGTGGTTTGTGCCTCTTCTTTGGATATTGTTGAACTGTGCCCCGAAAGTAGAGTTGTTACCGATTTCCCGTAATGAAGTCCATACCCCACCCAAATTTTCCGCCGAGGCATACATGGCCTGGCTGGGATACCATCCGGACGCTTTGGAACTGAAGAAATAGTATTCTCCGTCTTTTTTGATGATGGATGGGGTCTCGCGATGTTGCCCTTTACATATCGTATTGACCAGTTCTACCGGTTTGGTCCATGTCTCGTCCAGTTTGTAGATGTGGATATCGCTGTTCATATTGGTGGCAGACAAGAGGTATCCGCTACCGTCGTCATCCACGAATAACGATTGGTCTCTGGAATCGTAACCTAAAGGTCGTTCCATCGTACCGACCTCGATACCGCCTTTCGGGGTTATCTGCGCCAAGAATATTTTAGCTGCGGTATATCCGCCTTGATCTTCATAATGGGCGGACAATACGACTTTACGGGTCTTTTCGTTGTAACGGAATCCTATACCCTCGAAATTTACATTGGGATAGAAAGCTATCTCGCGTGGACTGTTCCAACTTCCTTCCTTTCCTGTCGTGGAATAAGATTCTGACAGCAACCAACCGTCTTTTTCCTGTCCATCTACAGTTTTTTTCTTCCGTTCCAGCCGGTAAGAGAAATAAAGGTCTCCTATTTTCATCCCGGAGATGCCGCCCTCTCTATTTTTCAGATATTGACCGTTGCGGTTGTCGTACACGTCGCAATCTTGTGAAGGGCTGAAAGGCATGGCCGACTGCGATTCCGATGTGGCTATCTTTCGACCCTCTTTGTAGCCTTCTACATGATAGGTATAATTTTCCCCTAAAGACAACCCGTAATCATCGTAGGTGTCTCCCCGGGTCTCCCCAATCAAGGTTCCGTTTCGAAATATTTTGTACACGTCTGCGTCATTTCTTTGCATCCAGTTGATTTTTACGTTCTTCACTTCGTTTTCGCCGATTAACTTGAATGGGGTGGCAGTGACGGCCCATGTACTGATGGCAAAATCTGCCGAGACTATTTTACTGGCGCCTTCCGCATTGTAAGCAATGGCGTTGACTCTTGTCGTTTTGTCGATCGTGAACGGAGCAATATATTTATGGCTGTTTTTGTCCGGTTGGCTGCCATCGAGCGTATAGTAAATTTCGGCAGAAGGGTCCTTGTGTTTTAATTCTACGGTTCGGCTATCCCACGAACCGCCGTCCCAGGAAATGATGGGTGTTTCTAAGTTGGCACTGATTTGCTCTACGGAAATCAGGCTGATATTGCCGTTTTCCCATTCTTTTCCGCCTATCTTGTTGCTTTCGTAGGTGAAAGTTGTGGGGTGCGTCAATTTCAGATCGTGAGTTACCCATACGGCAGGGTGTATCTTGTCTTCGGATACGTTGGTAGACACTTGTTTGGTGTTGACAATCTTTTGATCTACTCTGAGATAACTGGTGAAGTTTAATTTGATAACCGGAACGTGTGCGACTCTGATTCTGTATACTCCCAGTTGTAAGGTCAGTTTGTAGGTCAGTCCTTCGTCTTTATCTTTACCGTCGCTGAGGAATGAGGTCGCCCAGTCATCTCCATTTCCGGCTGTGACATATACCTTCTGGTCCTCATATTGTTCGCGTTCCACATATCCCCATTGGTCAGTGCCCGAATGGAATTTACGGTCTGGGGCATCATTCAGTAGAGCCTCGCCACGCAGGGACTTGGCAGCTTCGAATATTTGGGAAGAATGAGGGGCGACACGGCCTGCGTCGATAAGGTAAACCAAGTTCTCCGGCAAAGTCCATACGGCGGCAGTTACTGGTATTTTTGTACCTTTTCGGTCTGCTTCGCCTTTTATGACCGTCTTGTCGAATGGGGTATTGAACTGGTTCTTATTGGTTTTGTCCCATTTTACCGGCAGGCTGTCCGAACCGAGTTGAATGCTCGATGGCAATGCGGGAAGTTGGTTGACCACAGTACCTATGACCACGGTTTCTCCCTTGGTGTCGTCGGGGGAGGCCATACCCTGTAAAGGGGGACATAACAGGAACGTTCCTATAATATAGTTCCTCATCCATGATTTTTTGAGTGTCATTTGATAAATATTTAACGGTTTGTAATTTGATTACTTGTCTCTTTAAAGAAAGTAAGTGCGAGGCCGTCACGGATACGCACTTAACAACATTAACCTAATTTCAAGTGTTTTTATCGAATAGTTTAAGATGCCCTGTATGAATATTTGTCTGAATCGAAGTAAACTCCGAAATAGTGAGGTTCTCCGTTTTCCGTGAGGTATAAAGGAGTTCCCTCGAAAGTATTATTGCCCGAAACAGAGATGAACTTCTGGTCCTGCATGCTTTGTATGCGATAGAATCCGTCTGCTTGTCGGATGAATTTCCACTTTTGACTGTTGCCGTCTGTTACTTCGGCATTCAGGCGTAAGGAACCGAACGTGTTGGTCAGAAGCTTGCCGCTTTTGGTGTCTTTCAACTTATACACATCCGGGGTTCCAGTTTGCAAGAATACGAAGTTCAGGTTGATTTCGTCGTTGTCGTCAGCGAGGGTGAAACCGTTCGCAGGTTTGGACACGAGTCGGTCTGCCTGTTGTTCCAATAAGGCGTAAGTGTTTCCCGGCACGATTTCCGCAGCTTGTTTATAGCGGTACATTTTGTCGAAGATACTCAAGTCCCATTGGTCGTACCAGCGGACGACAGGATAACCCGAACGCATACTGACCGGTAACCAGACATGAGTGGAATGTTCCACATCGTTGGGATTCCAACGATCGCCCATATAGATGAATGCATCTTTTTTACCTTCCGCCTGGAAGACGTAACACGGTTGCGTACGGTAACTTATTTGTTTCATCTTGTCGATGGCAAAATTGCCGTTGCATTGCCATTCGCCCATGAGGTTGTCCGTGTAGGCGCGCCGTCCCGGGTTGGGAGCCCAGCCGGTGCAACCCGAAAACAGACCGAAATACCGGTTGTTCCATTTGAAGACGGCTGCCGCTTCGCATTTCTGCCCTTTCAACACTTGCTGATTTGTGCCTTCCGGCTCCAGATAGTCTTCACGCAGGAGGGCGATGTTCGTGTTGGTGTTCATTTCGGTGGAACAGATATGGTAAGCTTTTCCGTCGCTGTCCACGAATAATGTTTGGTCGCGCGATTCGTTTCCGTTCGGTCTGAACGTCTTGTAGAGCGTGTAAGGACCGGTGATTCGGTCGCTCGTGGCTACGCATACCCGTGCGGCACCATAGTCGCTGCTCGATTTTTCCCAATGGCTCCACATCACCCACTTTTGGGTCTTCGGGTTGTATATGACTTTCGGGCGTTCAAAGAGGCGGCCTTGTGAGATGTCGTTCAAGTCTTCACGGGGTTGGCCGTCGGTTTTCAATGCCAGTCCGATACGTTTCCAGTTGTAGAGGTCTGTGGAAGAATAGCAACTGACACCGTTCGATTCGAATTTCGTACGATCCTCGCCAAACCAATAGTATGTGCCATTGTGGAACACTACGCAGCCTCCGTGGGCATTGATGGGGGCGTTTTCAGTGTCGTTCCATACTTCGCCCGGATGGAATTGGGCAAGTTGTGCCGGACAGTGGGTATGCCATGTCCACAAACCTACGATGAACAAAAACAGTTTCTTCATGCTTCGTTTGCAGGTTAGTTGATATTTACCGTAATTTCAGGAGATGCCGGAGCGTATGCCCCGGTGGTATCGAATGTGAAGTATTCCACCTTGGCATTATGGTTGATGAAGCCGATTTTGGGGGTATATTGGCGTGATACTCCGGTCAGTTTTACGTTGTCTATCTCGAACGGGCTTCTGTGTTCGCCCCATTTTCCGGATTCGGTCTGGAAGACGACACGGATTTGACGGCAATCGGGAGAGGTGGTATAGTCCAAAGAGTAAGTCTCCCATGAATCGCTGGCAATTTCCACCTTGGTTCTTTTCTCACGGTCTTGCATTTCTTCAATAAACATAGTGGCGGCTAAGGTTCCCTCTTTTTCCCGGATTCCGCCTTTGGCCAGTGCCGTGAGCGTGTAGGTTTCATTCGGCGCCACGTCGACAATTTGGTTGATATTGCCGTTGCCCCAACCGTTGGCCCACATATAGGGTACGATTTTGGCGATGTGATTGTCCACGTCGACCGTGTTGTCTATTTCTTCCGGGAGGATAAACTGTTGGCTGCACCAATAGTCGTGTATGTCTATATACCAGCCTTCTATGCTTTTGGCCACGTCTTCTGCATTTTTAATACCGAAAACTTCGAATTCCCCTTCGAATCCCGGATTCTTCAGCAGGTTTTCCTTTAGTTCTCCATTGCCGGTGGCAAAGTCGGGTTGCAATCCGTAGTCGTGCAGACGTACTGTGTCCACGGCTATGCCGTCGCGATAGAAGAACGCGCGGTTGTCCGGCATTACGGCAATTCTATAGGTATGTGCTTTACCATCGTTGTTGTAGAATTTGCCTCGTCCTCCGGTTACGTTGGTCGACGGGTTTGTGAAACCGTCCGCTTTGGAAGTAGAATGAAATAAACCGAAAGCGGTGGAAGAGACATAACTTTTAAAGCCGTTGCCTTGGGAATCAATGGCGAAAGGATAAAATTCATCTCCATCCGTAGGTGTCGCCACCTTGAATTCTATCGTGTATCCGTCGGCAGACGGATTGAATGCTTTTTCAAAAGTTTCCTCTTCGCCTCCTTGGTAGGTGGGAGTGGTAGATAAGTCTTTGACAGGAAGTGCTTTCCCGACTCCTTTGACAGCGACATAATAACGGGTATCACCGCTGCGAAGGATTACCTTCCCCGTGGTTTGTTGTTTGGAACTTATCAGTTTCACGGTCACTGTACCCTTGCTGTTAGGAGAAAGTTCGCGGGGAGAAACCTCAAATCCGTTTGTTGCAGAAATCAGGATGGGTTCGTCCGAACGCAGATTTCTGGAATCTACGGTGAACGACGCAGTCTCTCCATATCCGTGAATGGCGATTTCCGACGGGGCGGCTGTGGCGTTCTTTTTCGACTTGGCATTGAGCGTAAGCGGGCAGTACACCATGGTCATTCCCACTACAGCAGCTATGACTTTTACATAATTTCTTTTCATATTCTATTTTTTTTTAATCATACATATACAACATCTGGTAAAGCATTATTCTGAAAACATCTTTTATACCTGGCAAAACTTTACCTGTTTCTTTCACTCTTGCTTTTTTCTGATGCAAAATTCATAAAAAATAAAATGAGTAAGGGACGATTTTTATTCAGATTAGGACAAAATTCAATCTAATATCGTCTGAGGAAGATTATAGTTCAATAAAGGCAAAAATGGTTCACTTATGTGGGGTGAAAACCGTGTTCCTCATAGTCGAAAATCAGTTGCCGCAGATTGAAAAATCGTTTGGCTGAGAACGAAAAATCGTTTGGCGCAGAAAATAAAAGGAGAAAAAAGAACTGTGAAAGACAGCATATAGCTATATTTTATTATTTTTGCATGCGAAAAAACAGATTGATTAGACACCATGAAAAAAAGGAGTGTGGTTTTTCTCATTTCGTTTTTACTGTATACGGCTTGGGCTTGCGGGAGTTTATTGGATAAGATCTCAGTGAAGCCGTTTCCTTTGTTGGGACAGTTGCCTTCCAATAAGGTGTATTGTATGTATCAGGACCAGGAAGGAGTACTTTGGTTGGGCACTACCGACGGGTTGTGCCGCTACGATGGCTACGGGCTTCATGTCTTTCGCTCTTCTCCAATGTATCCTACACTTTTGCCTCATAACGACATCCGGGAAATTACCGAGACACGGGATGGGAAAATTCTCATCGGTACGCAGAAAGGAATGTGTGCGTGGGATAAGAGGACCAATCGGTTCATTTCTTTTACGGATTCTTTGTTGACGAATTATGAGATACGCTCCATCGTGACCGACGATGAAGGGTATATCTGGGTCGGTTCATATAAGAAATTGGTACGGCTTAGTCCGGATTTGTCCGAGGTCAAGTCTTACGATTCAAGCCTTCCCGTGACCAGCGTGAACATGGTATATAAAGATGAGGCCGGTACGGTTTGGGCCGGTTTCTGGCAAAGCGGGTTGTACCGTTATAACCGGACGACGGACCGTTTCGAGCGTATGCCCCGATTGGGGTTATACGACAATCCTTTTCGTATGTTGCAAGACAAGCAAGGAAGGTATTGGCTTTCTACATGGGGAGAAGGACTGTTCAGGATGGAGGTGGACGACAAGAATGCCATTCATTATGTCAGCGAGTCTCTGTCGGGCGAGAACGAAGACGAAGTTCAGAATTTGAAGTATGCTTTTTGTTTGTTCGAAGACAGCCACTGGGGATATTTGTGGATGCTCGGTTATTATGGTTTGACCATCGCCCGGATTGAAGACGGGCATTTGGTGGCTATACCGTCGGACAAGTTGGCCACCCAGACGAATAATCTGTTTAATCGGATTTGTGCCGATAGAGAGGGGAATATCTGGATATCTGCAGCCGGGGACGGAGCTTATCAGTTGATTGTCAATGACAGCCAAATCTCTAATTACTCTTTGCCTGTATGGCAAGACAAAACGGGAAGGCTTAGTCCTATCGTCCGGGGGATATTCAAGAATAACGCGGAGCTGTTTTGGATTAATTACGACCGTATCGGTTTGGGGTGGTATACTCCCGGTGATAATTCTCTGTTTTTTTGCCGTGACCTGGAGTCTACGGATGATTTAGGGGATTTGGGAGATATTTCTACGTTCTTTTCACCTTCTTCGCAAAAAGAAGAGGTTTGGGTGGGAGCTAAATTTGCACCTAAAATTTATGTATTTTTAACACGGGGGGGGGTAAAATTGCCCACTCTAAAGAAGGTTTTAGATCTTAAAAGTATAGGTGCGGGAGTTCCTTTATCAATTAAAGAGGATTCGCTTGGGAATATATGGGTTGCGACGGATTATGGTCTCGTGGTTTGTCGTACAGACCGCGATAAATTGGCCGTAATAAAAGTGGATATCCATGATATTTCATCCATGGAGATTGATACGCGAGGAGCTATTTGGCTGGGGACCCACGGGCACGGACTTTATCGGATTGTTCCGGAATATCGTCGGGGCGAGGTCGTGAAATATACGGTTATGCATTTTAATGCGCATAACAGCACATTGCTTTCAGATAATATAGAGACCCTTTGTTCCGATGTGCACCGTCGGAAAATATGGATTGGTACGACGGAAGGATATGTGCAGGCTTGGGATATAGCGACGAACAAGGCGAAAGATTATTCTCCATTATTTTATAGTTATATCAATGCTTCTATTTACGACATTATTACGGGTAAAGAGGGGCATATATGGGTCTCTACGGCTAAAAATGTGATAGAATTCAGTCCGGATAATGAGGTGATAAAGTCGTACGCCGGACTGGACGATACCGGAATACATTCTTTTGAGCGGAATGCCTGTTTCTATTATGATGGTGTCTATTATTATGGTAGAGACGGAGGAATTACCGGTTTCAAGGGGATGTCTGATTTGGCAGGAAAGGCACAGGCTGTGGATGTGGATATCACGGATGTGAGGGTTTCAGGAAAATCAATCTTGGACGGAGGCTTTTCTGAAGAGGGATTGTTGGATATACAGTCGCGGAAACTTGTATTGGGGGCGGACGCTCATGATATTGAAATTGATTTTTCGACTTTGAACTATTCTTCTCCCAGGCAAGTACTGTATGCCTATCGGATTAAGGGCGTAAACAACGACTGGGTATATACCGGAAATAATCTGCCTCGTGCCTATTATAACAAATTGCCCAAGGGAGAGAGTATATTGGAACTGCGTGCCACGGACAGTGAAGGGAGGTGGAGTGCGAAGACGGTTTCCTATTTGATAGAACGTAAACCGGCTTTTTATGAGACGTGGTGGGCGTATGTGATATATGTGTTCCTTTGCGGGATACTTGCATATTGTTGTTACCGATGGGCAGTCTACCGTGTCAGGTTGCGCAACGAATTGAAGATTATTCAAATAGAAAAGGAAAAGAGCGAGGAACTGACACAGGCTAAGTTACGCTATTTCACAAATATATCTCATGATTTCCTTACGCCCATCACAATCATATCCTGTTTGATTGACGATATGGTCATGACGTATAAAAATAGAATTCCCCAGTTGGATAAAATGAGAAGCAGCCTGCGCCAATTGAAACATTTGATTCAGCAAGTGCTTGACTTCCGAAAGATTGAGAATGGGAAAATGAGCCTTCAGGTGTCCGAGGGAGATATTTCAGTCTTTATAGAAGATTTATGCCGGATGAACTTTTCCGTGCTGATGGACAAGAAGCATATCTCTTTTGCCGTTGTGGCGGAGAAGCCCCATATTTCGGCTTGCTTTGACCGGGATATACTGGAGAAAGTTTTGTATAATTTGTTGTTTAATGCTTATAAATATACGAATGAAGGCGGTGAAATCACTGTTTCTCTTTCTGTGGTGGAAAATGACGGTGTACGTTCAGCATTGATTCGGGTCAAAGATACCGGTGTGGGCATTCCTCTTGAAAAACAGCCTTTTGTATTCAATCGTTTTTATACTGCTACGACGGACACGGCGGCAGAAGCAAATGGGATAGGGCTGTCTCTCGTAAAAGAGTTGCTGGAGATTCATCACGGACGGATTGCATTGGAGAGCACGGTCGGTAAGGGGACTGAATTTTCAGTTCTTTTGCCGATGGAGAAATCTGCTTATTTGCCGGAAGAATTTGCTCCTCAGGAAGATATGTCGGCGGTGGAAGAGCTTGAACTTCCTCACGAAGAGAATATTGTGGGCTATTCCGTATTAGAGAAGGCTGAACCGCAAAAGGAAGTGGACGGTTGTATGTTGCTGGTGGACGACAATGTGGACTTATTGGATGTAATGTGCCGTGTTTTCTCGCACCGCCATAAAGTCCTGTTGGCACACGATGGTGTAGAAGCTGTTGCCGTGATTGAGAATAACGCTGTGGATGTGATTATCAGTGACGTGATGATGCCGAATATGGATGGTCTTGAACTGTGTCGCCATTTGAAGGCCGATATTAATACGAGCCACATTCCGGTGATTTTATTGACGGCAAAAAACGCTCCGGAAGACAGAATAGAGTGTTATAAGGCCGGATGTGACGGTTATGTGGCTAAACCGTTCGAGCTGAGAGTGCTTGAAGCCAGAGTGGAAAGTTTCTTGGAACATAAGCGTTGTGCCCAAAGAGACTTTAAGGAAGAGCGGGAAGTGAGGACTGCCATGTTGAAAATGTCAGCTCTGGATCAGAAGTTTCTGGATAAGGTAATTTCGATTATAGAGCATAATATGAAGAAGGCGATAGATATAGATGTGAACACGATAGCCCGCGAGGTGGGAATGTCCAAATCATCTTTTTATCGTAAGATAAAGCTTATCACGGATCTTTCGCCCGTAGAGTTTGTGAAAAATATCCGGCTGAAGCATGCATACGAACTTTTGGAAAAGGGGGAGACGTCATTGGAGTCCGTTGCTTATTCCACCGGATTTTCCAGTGCGAAGTATTTTTCCACCTGTTTTAAGGAACAGTTCGGAATCACCCCGACGGAATTTTTACGTAGGCGTGAACTGGATGTCTGACGGGGAGGACTTGGTTTTATCAAATATTAGGGATTACTGTTTGTCTTAAAGGCGATACGCATCTCTCTATTCGTTTCCGAATGAAACTGATAGGGAGGTTTTTTGTATTATTTTGATAATAAATGCTTTATATGTGGTTTCTGAATCAAAAATATCTTTGATTGAATGATTTTTATCTTTGGATTTCTCTAATTTGGTCTAAAAACGGGTTAACTTGGTTGAATATTGTACTGCGTTCTTTTAATATACCTTTATTAAAGTTTCCCACCCAAATAAATAGATAGAAAAATAAC